>JAABUN010000150.1_pt1 | contig 172658 bp, 162 predicted proteins | sample 5559311 | NCBI WGS metagenome assembly JAABUN01 (sample SAMN10711877, study PRJNA513370) | rock metagenome | isolation source: Antarctica rocks | place: Antarctica: Victoria Land, Siegfried Peak sud
CGCCCGCCGGTCACACCGGCACCCCCACCCCCGCCCCCGCCCCCGCCCCGGACGGTCACATGGGCCACGACAGCGGCTCTGCGCCTGCGAGCACCGGGGTCACACCCGAGCAGCAGGCGGCTGCCGACCGGCTGCTGGCCGACACCAAGACGGCGTTCGCGCAGTGGACCGACGAGGCGGCCCACGCAGCCGGCTTCCGCAGCATCGGCGACGGCGGTACCGGCACCGAGCACCTGTTGAACTGGGACTGGATCGCCGACGACGTCGTCCTCGACCCGAACCGCCCCGAGTCCCTCGTCTACAACGTGGCACCAGACGGGACGCGCCAGCTGGCCGCCGCCATGTTCATCCTCCCCCCCGGCGCCCCCATCCCCGACATCGGCGGGACCCTCACCCAGTGGCACATCCACAACAACCTGTGCTTCTCCTCCGCGACCGACATCGACGGGCACACCTCACGACGGGTGATCGGCCTCACCGCCGCCGACGGGACCTGCGCTCGCGGTGAGCGGCTCCCCGACGCCGCCATGCTCCACGTCTGGATCGTCGACCACCCCTGCGGCCCCTTCTCCGCGCTCGAAGGCATCGGCGCCGGCCAAGCCATCGACGAGGCACAAGACCCCAACGCCGACCCCACCTGCCAGCACAGCACGCACTGAGGATCCAGCTCGCCCGCTAGGGCGAGCCGGACGAAGCGCGACCATCGTCGGGCAGCTCCGGGATGGGCACCCCCGTCGTACGCCCGCCCAGCCCCGCAGGGACGTCAGGCCAGGGTGGTGGCGGGCGTGCGCTCGATCAGATCGGCCAGCTCGTCTGGCGCCTCGAACGGCAGCATGTGACCGGCGTCGGGGATGACATGGAGCGACGCTCCGGGGATGATGCCGACGAGGCGACGGCTCTGCGCCGGAGGCGTCAACCGGTCCCGTGACCCGACGACCACGGCGACGGGGAGCCTCACCGAGGCGAGGGCTGCGCTGAAGTCCATGGCCGCCATCGCTGCTGCCAGACCGGTGCGGGTGAGCGGGGGGGTCGCCACCAGCAGGTCTCGAACGGCCCCCAGGTGGCTGGGGGGGGCGTGTCGCCCGACCACCCCACGAACCATCCTCGGGCCCACGCGGGGGCTGGCCAGCGCCCGATCCAGGGCCGGGCTGGACAGCACGAGGGCCGTGACCTCCTGGAAGGCGCCCGGGCTGCCGGCGCCCGCGCAGGCGGTCGACACCAGGACCACGGCACCGACGCGCTCCTCCGCGACCTCCGGCCGCTCGACCAGCAGCGCCTGGGCCGCCATGCCGCCCATGGAGTGCCCGACGACGGTGACACCGGTGCCGCCGACGTGTTCGAGCACGACGGCGAGGTCATCGGCCAGGGCGCTCATGGCGAGCCCGTCGGTCCCGGCCCTCGAGCCGGCATGACCTCGCTGGTCGTACACCGCGACTCGGTGGCCGCGCTCGACCAGGCGGCGGGCGACCGGGCCCCAGACCCGGCGGTCGTTCGTCCACCCGTGCGAGAGCACGAAGGTGCGCGGACCGGACCCGGCGACGTGCATCAGGAGCTCTCCCCCGTCTCGGGTCGGGATGCACGCCTCCTCCCCGCGGGGAGCACGAGCGGCTCACCTCCCGTCGGGTCGAGCGGGAGAGGGTGGCGGCGGCGGCGGACGGCGGCGGCACCGACCGCCAGCGCTCCGACGCCCCCGGCAGCAGCGGCGAGCGACCGGCGGGACACCAGACCCTTCTGCGCACGAGGGCGGCGAACGAGGCGGGCAGGGAGGTGAGGATCACGTCGAGGAGACATCAGGCCTCGTCTCCCCCGTGGCCCGACCTCTCAGTCCCCTACGGCTCACGGAGCTGACGGGCTCTGCCATCCGTCACGCACGCAGCGCACGCAGCGCACGGGGAGCCCCGGGGTTACGGTCCGCCGATGCGCATCGGTGACCTCGAGCTGCTCCCCCTCTCGGACGGCACCGCCAAGCTGCCGCCGACGTTCTACGTCGGGATCGATCTCGAGGTCGAGGCGCACGCCGCCCTGTTCGACCCGGACGGGACCGTGCACATCCCGATCGGCTGCTACCTCGTGCGCGACGGCTCCCGGACCATCCTGCTCGACGCAGGCCTCGGACCGATCAGCGTCTCGTGGGCCGAGGGCGGTGCCCTGCCCGCCGCGCTGGCCGGAACGGGCGTCTCGCCCGACGAGATCGACATCGTCGTCTGCACCCACCTCCACCTCGACCACGTCGGGTGGGTCGTCCAGGAGGAACGACCGTTCTTCCCCAACGCGACGGTCGTGTTCGGCGAGGCCGACTGGGCCGGCTTCGTCGACGCCGAGGCTGCGAACGAGGTGACCCGAGATGCCATGCACGTGCTCCGGGACGCCGACCGCCTCCGGCCGATCAGCGGGGACATGGTCGACATCGCGCCCGGCATCACCGCTCGGCACACCCCCGGCCACACCCCCGGCAGCTACTCCCTGGTGCTCTCCTCGGGCGAGGAGAGGGCGTTGCTGCTCGGTGACGCCGTCGAGTGCCCACTCCAGCTCGAAGAACCCGACCTCTCGGTGATCTCCGACGTCGACCCTGCCCTCGCCGCCCGGACCAGGGAGCTGCTGTGGAAGGAGCTGGAGGGAGCGGACACTGTCTTCGGCGCCGCCCACTTCCCTGGCCTGGAGATGGGCCGGGTCCTCACCGGAGGGCGGGGCAGGCGCTGGTTCGGCCCTTGAGGCAGACCAGGCTCAGAGGCGGAAGGCGGTGGCCATGAAGGTCGCCATCTGCCCGCGGGTGGCGGTGCGGGTCGGGCAGTACCGGCCCCCGCCGCAGCCACTGCTGATCCTGGCGGCACCGATGGCGTTGACCCATGCGAGGTGGGGTGATGCCCACGGCACGTCGCTGAAGAACTGACCGGGGGTGCGACTGAGGCCGGCGGCGCGGCCGAGCACGGTGGCGAGCTGCTCCCGCGTCAGCGACTCCTCGGGGTGGAACGACCCGTCTGCGAAGCCGGTGATGAACCCGGCGTCGACGGCGGCGGCGATGGCACCGGCGTGGGTGTGGTCGGCAGGGACGTCGCTGAAGCGCTGGCCACCCTTCGACGGGAGGGAGGTCGCCCGCACCAGCAGGCTGACGGCCTGGCTGCGGGTGATCTGCGCGTCGGGGCAGAAGCGACCGTTGCCGCACCCTCCTGTGATCCCCGCCCGGACCAGCGCAGCGATGCTGGGGGCGTGCACCGATCCGGCGGTGTCGGTGAAGATCGAACCCGCCGGAGGCGGCGGGGGGGGCGGAGGGGGCGGAGGCGGCGGGGGGGGCGGAGGCGGCGGGGGGGGCGGAGGCGGCGGAGGCGGCGGGGGCGGAGACGGCGGCGGGGGCGGAGACGGCGGCGGGGGCGGAGGCGGCGGGGGCGGAGACGGCGGCGGGGGCGGAGGCGGAGGCGGGCCGGTCGAGGCCATCACGTAAGTGACGGTGGCGCGGATGGCGGGGAGCTTGGCGTAGAAGGCGGTGCCGGGGCAGGCGGTCTGGCCGGCGTCGCGGTGGCCGAAGATGGTCGACATCGAAACCCGCTGACCGGACGGGTACTTGTTCGACCCGCCGCTCGTGATCAGGACGCTGCCGCCGGGGTTGACGCCGTCCCGCTTGAACTTCCAGGCGATGACGCGAGCGACCGCGTCCTGGGCGACCTGCGGCGGGGCGGCGCTGGTGAAGTCACCCATGACCGACACCCCGATCGACCCGGTGTTGAAGCCCTGGGCGTGGGCGCCGACGACGGCTCGCTCCATCCCACCGGCCCGGCCCTCGTAGATGTTGCCGTAGCGATCGACGAGCACGTTGTAGCCGACGTCGCTCCAGCCGAGGATCTTCGTGTGGTACTGGAGGATGCCCCGGACGAGAGCCGGTGCTTGCGCCTCGGTGTAGTTGTTGCTGCCGGCGGTGTGGTGCACGACGGCGTAGCGCACGGCGCTCGCGTAGGAGGGCGATCCCCCTCGGAGGGACTCGTCGGCGCCCCACCGAGCACGTGTGATCGCGCCGGGCATCGGGGACCCGCTGATCGTCGTGCCGGAGTCGGCGACCGTGCCGCTGCCCGAGGTGTCGGTGCCGCCCCCCTCCTCGTCGGCATCCGGCACGACCGCAGCCGACGCAGCGGCGCCACCGAGGCCGAGCGTGTCGATGAAGGCGGCGTCGACGTCGGCCGGGGAGGCGCCCTGCAGCTCGACCTGCAACCACGACGCCGCACCGACCCAGAGGGGCTCGGTGAAGCGGTCGGCGTCGACGGCGGTGGCGGCTTCCACAGTGCCTGCGTCGGGCCCGTCGTCCCCGGCGAGGAGGCGGTCGGTCCCCACCCAACCGGTCCAGGTCAGGCCGTCGGTGGAGGTCCGGACCCGAGCCACCGCCTCGGCGGGCAGAGCGAGGCCCATCATGGAGAAGTCGAGGGGGGCTCGGAGCGGCGCGGAGACCACGGCACCGGTCACTCCACCCCCGTCGGGAACGGCGGCAGCGCCGTACGCGACGGGCAGTCCCTCGATGGTGGCCGACACCGTCGGCGGGATGGGTGCGACGGGGACGTGTGCCGTCGGAGGGACGGGGGCGACGGGGACGGTCGGATCCGCAGGGGTGGGCCTACCGGGCGCACGGTCCACCTCGGCTGCGGCCGCCACGACGGCGCCACCCTGCGCGACGAGGGTGAGCGTGAGCAGCACGGCGGCTGCTCGGGATCGGAGCGACACGGAGTTCCTTCAGATCGGTGGTGTCCCGGTGCGGGACCGGGACGACGCCCGTGAACCCATCGGCACCGGAGCGCCCGACCTGAAGGGCGATCGCTCCTCCTCAGCCTGCCCGTGCCACGGCCCTCCCCTCGAAGGTGGCGCCGATGACCTTCGGGTCCCTCTTCAGGTAGGAGGTCGACAGGTGCTCGACCTGCATCCCGCCGGCTTCGAGGAGGGAAGGGATGTCCCGGTTGAGGTGGCAGCCGCAGGCAACGCGTCGCTGGATCGGGTCGAGCCGGTCCTGCCAGCGGCGCACACGTTCGTCGGGTGCGCGCCCGTGCTCGACGAAATGGAGGGCGGCCCCAGGCCGGAGCACGCGACGCACCTCCCGCACCGCCGCCACCGGGTCGGGGATGCTGCACAACGTCCAGGTGCAGAGCACGGCGTCCGCCGACTCGTCCTCGAACGGCAACGACTGGCCGTCCAGGCCACCGACCTCGACGGGCACTGGCGACACCCGGCGGCGCTCGGCGGCGAGCGCCACGCCAACGCGGAGGGGTTCCACCGCCCGGACCACCGTGACCGCCGCCGGCAGGTGCGGCAGGTTGAGGCCGGTGCCGAACCCGATCTCCACCACCTCGCCGGTGAGGGGAGCGCACACCCTCGCCCGGGCCTTGCGGTTCTCCTCGGTGTCCATCAACCGGTTCATGATCCTGGGGAAGAGCTGCTGTCGGTAGAGGGCCATCGGCGCATCTTCCTCGTTCGGTGACGCTCGCACCAGGGCCGGTGCGAACGAGCGGCGGCGGGCGGCGGGCCGGCGGCGTGGTGCGATGCTGCTGCCGTCACTGGCTCCTCCGCTACGACGTGACCGACGACGACGTCGAGCGGCGCGCGCCGTACCGCGCCGACCACCTCGCCCACGCTCGTGCTGCGCACGACCGGGGTGAGCTCCTCCTCGCCGGTGCGCTGGCCGACCCCGCCGACGGGGCCGTACTCGTGTTCAGGACCGACTCGCCCGAGCCGGTCAGGGCGTTGCCCGCAACGACCCGTACGTCCTGGAGAGGGTCGTGACCTCCTGGACGGTGCGCCGCTGGACGGTCGTGGTCGGCGAAGGCGCCGAGACCGTCTGAGCCCATCCACCACCCCTCGAGGCGGCGTACGGTCCCCCGCATGGAAGCGAAGGCCTACCGACAGCCCCGGTTCCGCAAGGCACCCGGGTCCACGGAGCTCATCCTGGTCCGCCACGGGGAGTCGGAGCCGGCGGTGCCCGGCCGTCCCTTCGCCACCGTCGACGGGCACGGTGACCCGGCGCTTGCACCCGAGGGTCGTGAGCAGGCTTTGCGGGTCGCCGACCGGCTGGCGGACCAGCGGCTCGACGCCATCTACGTGACGAGCCTCCGCCGCACCGTCGAGACGGCTGCACCACTGGCGGCACGGCTGGGCCTCACACCCACGGTCGAGCCCGGGCTGCGAGAGGTCCACCTCGGGGAGTGGGAAGGGGGGCTGCTCCGCCAGAAGATGGCCGAGGGTCACCCGCTCGGGGCGCGCATGGTGGCGGAGGAGCGGTGGGACGTCGTCCCTGGCGCCGAGCCGTCCGAGGCGTTCTCGCAGCGGGTGCGAGAGGCGCTCGTCCGCATCGTCACCGCTCACCCGGACCAGCGGATCGCAGTGTTCAGCCACGGCGGGGTCATCGGCGAGCTGCTCCGACAGGCGACCGGGAGCAGCCGGGGCTTCGCCTTCGTCGGCAGCGACAACGGCTCGATCTCCCACCTCGTGGCCGACGGCCGGCGCTGGGTCCTCCGGCGCTTCAACGACACCTCGCACCTCGGCGCAGGACTCGACCTCGACCCCACGCCGGATCTCCCGGGTGACGGCGGGGGCCCCTCCGCCTGAGGCCGGGCCGGTGCCGCGCCTCCGGCGCGAGACTCCGGGATGCCTGACGACGCCGGCCTGACCGTGAGGGACGAGGGGCGGGTCGTGCACCTCACGATCTCGCGCCCGGAGAAGCTCAACGCCCTCCACGACGATCTCCGGAAGGCGCTGGCAGGGTCGCTGCACGAGCTCGAGGACCGTCCCGAGGTCGGTGTCGTCGTCCTCAGGGGCGAGGGGCGCGCCTTCTCCGCCGGTGCCGACCTCCGGGCGACGGCCTATCCCCCGGTCGAGGGCGACTGGGTGACCCGCCGACACCGCACCGCCACCTGGCAGCGGGTCCTCGAGCAGCTCGACCGCCTCCCCCAGGTGACGGTGGCGGGTTTGCAGGGACACGTCGTGGGCGGTGCGGCGCTGCTGGCGGCGGCCTGCGACCTCCGGGTGGCAGCCGACGACGTCGAGCTACGGATCCCCGAGCTGGCGCTCGGCATCCCCCTCACCTGGGCCGGCATCCCGCTCCTGGTGCGAGAGGTCGGCTTGCCGCTCACCCGCGATTGGGTCATGACGTGCCGCGCCGTCCCCGCCGAGGAGCTGCACCGGTGCGGTTTCGCCCAGCGACTCGTGCCGCGGCACGAGCTCGACGACGCCGTGACCGCCTGCGTGGCGCAGCTCCTCGCCGTGCCGCCCGGGCCGCTCGCGATGACGAGGGCGATGACCTCGGCCCTCGGCAGGTCGCACCCGGCGATGGTCGCCGGCTGGGGTGACGCCGACCACCAGCAGTGGGCCTTCACCGAGGACGAGCACCGGGAGGCGGCCCGCGCCTACGTCGCCGGCACCAGACGTCCGGCACCTCCAGGCGATGGGTGAACCCGGACGAACCCGAACCGGCGGCGGAACTGTCCGGAGGCCGGCCCGGAACGCCGCCAGAACCCGGACGAACCCGAACCGGGCACCGGGTCGATTACCGGGCCGCCAGGCGCGACCAGGAGATCCCACCACAGGCACGAGAACGGCTGCACGCCCCCTCGCGCCCTCTCTACGATGCAGCCCCATGACCACCTCTCCCGTGGCTGCGCCCCACGCCCCCGCCCCTCTCGACCCCGACGTGCTCAGCGCCCTCGAGGCGCATCGCGTGGAGCTCACCGGGCACTGCTACCGGATGCTCGGGTCGGGCTTCGAGGCCGAGGACGCCGTGCAGGAGACGATGGTCCGGGCCTGGCGGTCGATGGACCGCTTCGAGGGCCGCTCAGCGCTGCGGTCCTGGCTCTACCGGATCGCCACCAACGTGTGCCTCGACATGCTGAGGGGGCCGCAGCGCCGGGCACGGCCGATGGACCTGGGCCCCGCCGGGACGTCCGAGACCCTGATCGGGGCGGGCATCCCCGAGCACGCCTGGATCCAGCCGGTGGCCGACGCCCGCGTCGTCCCCACCGACGGCGACCCGGCCGAGGTGGCAGCTGCACGGGACTCGGTCCGCCTCGCCTTCGTCGCCGCCCTCCAGCACCTGCCGCCGCGCCAGCGCGCCGTGCTGCTCCTCCGGGAGGTCCTGCGCTGGCAGGCCTCCGAGGTGGCCGAGCTCCTCGACACCACCGTCGCCTCGGTCAACAGCGCCCTGCAGCGGGCTCGTGCCACCCTTGCCACGACCGACGTCGAATCGGTCCGCTCCGACCCGGTGGACGACGGGCAGCGGGCACTGCTCGCCCGCTACGTCGACGCGTTCGAGCACTACGACGTCAGCTCCCTGGTCGCCCTCCTCCGGGAGGACGCGGTGCAGTCCATGCCGCCCTACGAGCTCTGGCTGCAGGGGGCAGCGGACATCGGCCGCTGGTTCACCGGGCAGGGCGCCGGGTGCCGCGGTGCACGCATGGTCGCCACCTCGGCCAACGGCCGCCCTGCCTTCGGGGTGTACCGGGTGAGCGGTCCTGACACGTGGGACCCGTTCTCGATCCAGATCGTCGAGGTCTCAGGCGGGTTGATCACCGGACTGCACAGCTTCTTGTACCCGGAGCTGTTCCCCGCCTTCGGCCTCCCCGCCCGGCTGGAGCGCTGAGGATCCGCCGGTCGCCAGGCCGGCCAGGCCGGCCAGCTCGAGCAGGTCGAGCAACCGGGGACAGGCGTGGCGCAGCTCGATGGACAGGCCGAGGCGATGGGCGCCGAGCTGCAGGCGGGCCAGGGCATCCACCACGCCGAGGTCGAGGCGACCGGTCGAACTCGAGCTGGCCGGGTCGACCGGCCAGCTGGCGACCACCGTGGCGCCGTCGAGGAGCACGACGGTCGTCGGCAGTCCTGCGTGGTCCACCACCTCCCGCCCCTCCCCCGGCCGCACCGACCGTCGCTGCGGAAGAGACGGTGCGCCCGGCGCGAACTGAGCGAAGAGGACGTTCGGGGCCGAGGCGCCGGCGGGAGACGACGAAGCCCGAGGCGCACCGACGTGCGCTGGAGGATGGCAGCGACCTGCTCGGGCCGGGTGACGGGACGAGACTCGGGGGGCGCGAAGGTCCGGAGACCGAGCACTAGCGTCGCGCCCGTGCAGCCGGAAGACGTCGGGGCGCTCGTGGAGGCCGGCGATCCGAGGGTCAGCCCGGACGGCGGCCGGGTCGCCTTCACCGTCATGACCGTCGACCTCGGGGCGAACAGGTACCGCAGCGCCCTCTGGTTGGTTCCGGCGGACGGCTCCGAGGAGGCCCGGCCGCTCACCGCCGGCATGCACCGGGATGTCCGGCCCCGGTGGTCCCCCGACGGTGAGCAGCTCGCCTTCGTCCGCCACGAAGGGGAGCGCGGCGCCCAGGTCATGGTGCTGCCGCTCGCCGGCGGTGAGGCCCGTCAGGTGGCCTCGTTCCAGGAGGAGGTGGAGGACCTCGCCTGGTCCCCTGACGGGGGCCGCCTCGCCTGCACGGCGCGCATCCCCGCAGCCCCCCAGTACGACCCGGAGCGCGACGCCGACCGACCGTTCCGTCGGATCACCCGCCTGGTCGGCCGCCTCGACGGCGCCGGCTGGACCATCGACCGCCCCCGCCAGCTGCACGTCGTCGATGTCACGACCGGCGCGATCGACGTCCGCACGAGCGTGGAGGCCGGCGTCGGCGCCTTCGCCTGGACCGCCGACGGGACCTCGCTCGTCGTGGCCGCCGGGGTCACGCCGACGTGGGACCGGGACCTGGCCGGCGACCTCCACCTCGTCGCCGCAGCGGGGGGCGCCGGGCTCCGCCCGCTCACCTCCGACGCCGACACCACCGCCGACCGCCCGGCGTGCTCGCCCGACGGCTCGGTCGTCGCCTTCGTTCTCGACCGGGCCAGGTCCTACCCGTCCAACAGCCAGGTGGCGGTGCTCGAGCTGGCGACCGGGGAGGTGCGGTGCCCGACCGCCGCACTCGACCGCAGCTGCCTCGCCGCGCTCGGCGGCGGTGGATCGCCCCGCTTCGACGATGAGGGTGGCGTCGTCTTCACCGTGGAGGACACGGGCAACGTCCACCTGCGCCGGGTCGACCTCGACGGCGGAGGCGGTCGGCTGCTGATCGGAGGCGACCGGCAGGTCACCGGCTTCGACCTCGCGGGAGGGACCCTGGCGGCGACGGTCGCCGACGCCACGTCGTTCGCCTCGGTGGTGGTCCGGGACCCCGATGGGGCGGAGCGCACGCTGTGGGCCGCACCCGTCCCCTTCCCCGTCTCGCCACCACGCCGCTTCACCGCCGTGTCGCCCGACGGCCTCGAGGTCGAGGCGTGGCTCGTGGCGCCCGTCGGCCACGACGGCACCACGCCTGCGCCCACGCTGGTGCACATCCACGGCGGCCCCTTCAGCCAGTACGGCAACCGGCTCTCCGACGAGGTGCAGGTGGCCGCCGGGGCCGGCTACACCGCCGTCTACGCCAACCCCCGGGGCTCGTCGGGCTACGGGGAGGCGTGGGGGCGGGCGATCCGGGGACGCACGGCGGAGGAGGACCCCGGGACCGGCTGGGGCGCGGTGGACGCCGAGGACGTGCTCGCGGTGGTGGACGAGGCTGTGAGGCGCTTCCCCGAGCTGGTCGACGCCGAGCGGCTCGGCGTGCTCGGCGGCTCCTACGGCGGGTACCTGACGTCGTGGCTCGTGGCCCACGACGACCGGTTCCTCGCCGCCTGTTCGGAGCGGGCGCTCAACAACATGGTGACCTTCGCCCACACCTCCGACATCGGCTCGCACTTCCTCCCCGGCTACCTCGGCACCGACCACCTGCGCGACGAAGAGGAGCTCGTGCGCCAGTCACCCACCACGTACGCGAGCTCGATCACCACGCCCATGCTCCTGCTGCACAGCGAGCACGACCTGCGCTGCCCGATCGAGCAGGCCGAGGACCTCTTCACCCGACTGGCGCTGCTCGGACGGGAGGTCGAGCTCGTGCGCGTGCCCGGCGAAGGCCACGAGCTCACCCGCTCCGGCGCACCCGCCCACCGCGTCGCCCGCTTCGAGCTCCTCCTCGAGTTCTTCGGCCGGCACCTGCACCCCGAGGACTGAGCTCGCCGGCGACCGGCGACCGGCGACCGGCGACCGGCGACCGGCGACGGGCGACGGGCGACCGGCGACCGTGGGCCACGCCGGCGGCCGGTGTTGCCAGAGGGCGCTGCTGCGCCACCGGAGGCGGGCGCTGGCTCGGCGTCGGCGACCGGCGTCGCACGAGGGCGCCGCTACGACGCCGCCGGCACCGTGGCGGACGGGCGGGTGAGCAGGAAGATCGTCCCCGACGCCACGGCGGCGAGGGCGACCACGCCGTAGGCGAAGGGGCGCAGGGTCCCGTCGAAGGCGGCATCGACGAGGGAGCCGAGCAGGGCGCCACCCGCGGTCGACAGGGTCCCGATGACGGCGGCGGCCATCCCCGCCACGTGCGGCAGCGGCGCCATCGCAGCCGAGTTGCTGTTCGGCAGGAGGACCGACATGCCGGGGAGCAGCGCACCGAGCAGCAGCACGAAGGCCCACAGGGGCGGCCGCCCACCCGATGCCATGGCGAGTGCTGCGAGCAGGCCCGCCACGGCGACCAGGTAGCAGGCGGCGAGCCGGAGGAGCCGGAAGAGCCCGACCTGGACGACGAGCCTGGCGCTCAGCAGGGCCCCTGCGCCCAGCGTCACGGCCAGCATCCCGAAGATGAGCGGGAAGGACCTGGCCTGTCCGAACACGTCGGAGAGGATGATCTCGAAGTTGCCGATGAACGACGTCATGATCCCGAACAGGCAGGTGACGACGATCGTGAATCCCGCCGTCTGACGGTTCCGGAGCACCGCCTGAAGCGCCTCGAGCAGGGCGGCGGGGGCGACGGAGCGACGTCGCTCGACGGGCAGCGTCTCCGGCAGCCGGCGGGCCCACACGGCGAGGGCGCTGGCGGCGAGGACGGGGACGAGCAGGAGGGCCCGCCAGGGAACGAGTGCGAGCGCCAACGCACCCAGGCCGGGCGCGAACACCGGCACCAGGACGAAGATCGCCATCACCAGCGACATGGTCCGCGCCATCCTCTCGCCGCCGTAGGCGTCCCGGACCATGGCGAGCGCCAGCGAGCGTGGCGCCGCAGCGCCGAGCCCCCAGAGGAAGCGGCACACCACGAGCCCGGTGAGGCTCGGCATGAGGGCCGCCGCCGTCCCGCTGACCACGTAGACGCCCAGCCCGGCGTAGAGCATGGGCTTGCGGCCGAAGCGGTCGGACATGGGGCCGTACACGAGCTGGCCGGCGGCGAGGCCGAGGAAGAAGGCGGTCAGCACCCACGACACCGCGGTCGAGTCGGGGGCCAGGCCGAAGTCCTCCCTCATGTCGGCGAAGGCGGGGAGCATCAGGTCGATGGACAGCGCCGCCATGGCCATGCACGTGGCCATGAGGGCGACGAACTCCCTGCTCTCGGTCGCTGCCTGGCGCCGCGCCTGGGGGCGCTCCCGCACCTCGTCCTCGGCCAGCACCACGTCCCGGACCTCCACCTCCGATCCGGTCCCCGTGAGCCCAGACGGGGCGAGGGTACCGACCGCAGCGACAGGCACCGGGTGCGTGGCACGATCCTCCCCGATGACGGTCCACGAGATCACGGCCCACAACACCGCGACGCGCTCCGAGAACGCGATGCACCACGACGACGTGGCCAAGCGCTACGGCTTCAGGGGCGGACTCGTCCCCGGTGTCGACGTCTACGCCTACCTGACCCACCCGGCGGCCGCGCTGTGGGGGCTGGCGTGGCTGGAGCGGGGCCGGATGAGCGGCCGGTTCCTCAAGCCCGTCTACGACGGGGATGTCGTCGAGGTGCGGGCGGCGGGCGGGCCGGAGGGGGGCCTGGCCCTCGAGGTGCGCGACAGCGCCGGCGAGCTGTGCGCCACCGGCGCCGCCTCCCTGCCGGAGCGCCCGGTGCCCATGCCCGATCCCGCTGCGTGGCCGCTCGTCGACCAGCCCGACCCCGCCGAGCGGCCACCGGCCGGTCCTGATGCGCTGGCGGTGGGCACCGCCCTCGGCCTGGCCCCGCACCGGTTCGAGCTCGAGCAGGCCGCCGCGTACCTGCAGGACGTGCGGGAGTCTCTGGCGCTCTACGCCGACGCCGGGGTGGCCCACCCCGGATGGCTCCTGCGCGACGCCAACCACGTCCTCGCCAGGGGCGTCCGCATGGGGCCGTGGATCCACGTCGAGTCCGACGCCCGGCACCTCGGCCTGGTGCGCGACGGCGAGCTGGTCTCGTGTCGGGCGCTCGTCACGAGGGAGTGGGAGCACAAGGGCCACCGTTTCGTCGAGCTCGACGTGTTGCACCTCGCCGACGACCACCCGGTGGGCCGGGTCACCCACACCGCCATCCACACACCGCGAGCCGGCTGAGCCCGGCGGGCCCGGCCGCCGGCGTTGGCTCGGGCCGGCGGCGGTACCGCGCCGAGGGGGGAGCAGGGCGCGTCGGGACTCCTTCTGGCCGTCTGCGTCCAAGGCGCCCGGGTGGGGAGCACGACGAGGTCTGGGGGCGGGTCGCAGCTCAGGTGCCGGTGGCGGCGGCGTGGAACCGCTCGAGCTCGCGGGCGATGTCGGGACCGGCGGGCTGGTACACGATCTCGGTCACGCCCGACTTGGTCAGGCGGCCGAGGCGGCGGCGGACGTCTGCGGCGGTGCCCGTGAGGGTGGCTGCCGGGGCGAGAGCCGAGCCGCCGGCGGCCCAGGCGGCGGCATCAGCCGGGTTCATCTCGACGGCATGCCCTCGGTGCACGACGAGGTGGCGCAGCGCCTCCGGTGCGGCCTCGACCACCTCCAGCCAGGCCTCGCCGCCGGGCAGCGACCGCACCGCCTCGGCCCCGCCGTACTCGAAGGTGGCGTGCCACACGAGAGCGGTGGTGGGCGGTGGCGGCGGCGTTCACCATGGGGTGGCGCAGTGACGGGATGAGCACACCGGGGCCGAGGCCGATCCGCTCGGTGCGAGCTGCTGCCAGGGCGAGTGAGACCCACACGTCGGGGCTGTTCTGCGGGGTGTCGTACAGCCACGCCCGCTCGTAGCCGATGGCCTCGGCGAGCGCCACGTGCTCAGGGGACTCGAAGGTGGTGGGGAAGGCGCACGAGACCTGCATCGCACCTCGCGATCGACGGCGGGGTCCGCCAGCATCGCAGGCCTCCCTGCCCGTCGGGAGCGGCCTCGGAGGGGCCCCGAACGAGCTCACGGCCGGGAGCGGGCGCGTCCAGACAGGCGCACTGGCCGGACGGGCGCCACCGCACGGGCCCGGAGGGGCGCCCACCGCACTGCCGCACGGATCGGGGGCGCCGGGAGCGGCCGGGTTCGGAGGCTGCGGGAGCGCGTGGGTACCCTCGCCGACGAGCGCGGGGACGTGGGCCGTGCTGGAGCCGGGGGTCGAGATCGTGTCGGAGCAGGCGGTGCAGGAGCGGGCGGCGGACGAGGGAGACCAGCGGGTCGAGCACGTCGAGGTGCTCATCGTCGGTGCCGGCATCTCCGGCATCGGCGCCGCCTACCACCTCACCCAGGAGCACCCTGACAGGCGCTTCGTGGTGCTCGATGCGCTCGACGGCTTCGGTGGGACCTGGTGGACGCACCGCTACCCAGGTGTGCGGTCTGACAGCGACCTGTTCACCTTCGGGTACCGGTTCAAGCCCTGGAAGGGCGCACCGCTGGCCAGCGCCGAGGAGATACTCAAGTACATGGCCGAGGTCATCGAGGAGAACGACCTCGACTCGCGCATCAGGTACCGCCACAAGATCACCTCGGCCAGCTGGTCGAGCGAGGAGCGGCGCTGGACCGTCGAGGCCACGGTCGTCGACACCGGCGAGGAGGTGCGCCTCACCACCGACTTCCTCTGGATGTGCGGCGGCTACTACCGCCACGCCGAGGGCTACACGCCGACGTGGCCGGGCATGGAGCACTTCGAGGGTCTCATCGTCCACCCCCAGACCTGGCCGGAGGACATCGACCTCGCCGGCAAGCGGGTCGTGGTGATCGGCTCGGGGGCGACCGCAGCGACGCTGATCCCCGCCATCGCGTCGGAGTGCGCCCACGCCACGATGCTGCAGCGGTCACCGACCTTCTTCTTCATCCGGCCGAACAGCAACGAGCTGGCCGACACGTTGCGGGAGCTTGACATCCCCGACGAGTGGACGCACGAGATCGTCCGGCGGAAGGTCGTCCACGACGGGAACCTGATCACCCAGATGGCCAACGAGAGCCCCGAGGAGCTCCGGGCCTTCCTCGTCGAGACGATCCGCGAGCACCTGCCCGAGGGCTTCGACGTGGAGAAGCACTTCAACCCCACCTACCGCCCGTGGCAGCAGCGCATCGCCGTCCTGCCCGACGGTGACCTCTTCACCGCCATGCGGGAGGGCTCCGCCTCGGTGATCACCGACCAGATCGAGTCGTTCACCGCAGGAGGCATCCGCCTGGCATCGGGCGAGGAGCTCGAGGCCGACATCGTCGTGACCGCCACCGGCTTCGACCTCAGCGTGCTCGGCGACATCGCCCTCGACGTCGACGGCGCCAAGGTGGACGCCGCCGAGACCGTGACCTACCGCGGCATCATGTTCACCGGCGTGCCCAACCTGGCGAGCGTGTTCGGCTACTTCAGGGCCAGCTGGACACTGCGGGCCGACCTCATCAGCGACTTCGTGTGCCGACTGCTCGGCCACATGGACGAGCGTGGGGCGTCGGTGGTCACCCCACAGCTGCGCGACGAGGACGCCGACATGGTGCACGGGCCCTGGGTCGACCCGGAGAACTTCAACCCGGGCTACCTCATGCGCTCGATGCACCTCATGCCCAAGCAGGGCGACCGCGACCCGTGGCTGATGCTCCACGACTACGCCGAGGAGAAGCACCTTCTCCCGGCAGCCGACCTTGACGACGGGGCGCTGCGCTTCGAGTGAGGACGGCGCAGCCGAGAGCCCGGCGCCACGGCAGGCCCCGACACCCCACCGACGAGCAGTGGGAGTCGGTCCACGCGGTCGAGGCGTTCAGGGGTGGGGGCCCGTCGTCCGAGCAGGCGGTGGCGATCCTCGACGCACATGTCTTCCAGCACAGGTGCGCTCCTCCCCACAGCTGCAGCCGCCGTCTCGTCGGTCGGCCGCACCCGGCGGCGATGAGATCCGGGCCGCAGCACCGTCGAACCAGGGACCACGCGCTCATCCAGGAGGACCCGATGGCCTTTCACCCGTACCTCTACTTCAGCGGCACCTGCCGCCCGGCGTTCACCCGCTACCAGGAGATCTTCGGCGGCGACCTCGAGCTGCTGCCCATGTCGGACATCCCGCCCGGGGAGGGGGAGGTGCCCACCGGGCAAGGCGACCTCATCATGCACGCCGCGCTGATGTTCGCCGACCACCTCTTGATGGCGTCCGACGATCCGGGCGGCGACGGTGGGCCGGTCAAGGGGATCTCGGTCAACTACACGACCCCCGACATCGCAGAGGCCGAGCGTGTGTTCGCCGCGTTGTCCGAGGGAGGGGAGGTCACGATGCCGATGGAGCCGACCTTCTGGTCGCCGATGTTCGGCATGTGCGTCGACCGCTTCGGCATCCCCTGGATGGTCAACGCCGAGGCCCCGACGCAAGCCTGACCGATCGCCCTGACCGGTCGTCCTGACCGGTCGCCCTGACCGGTCGCCTTGACCGGTCGCCTCGACCGGTCGAGACGGTCCGCTCGACGCCGGTCGCCCTGATCGGTCCGACCTCGCCACACACGGGGACAGACGGTGGCACCGGTCTCCGGAGTGGTGTCCGTGCCGGTCGAACGACACGCAGGCGTCGGAGGGTTGCCTAGCCTGACTGGAGTGCGCCTCCCTCCTTCCACGTCGTCCGATCGAGCGCTCAAGGTCCTGCTCGACCCCGCCCTCGATCCCATCGTCGACGCGGTCATGCGGCGGGTGGACGGCGACACCTACGAGGCCCTGGCCTCCGACGGGCGGGCCCTGGTGCGACGGGTGCCCCAGGGCTCGACGTGGGCCTTCGAGGTCGACCAGGTCGAGGGCCGCAATCCCTTCGAGGACCAGTCGACGGACCGCTTCGTCGGCCTCGACGTCGAGCTGGCGCAGCGCTGGCCGGACCGGCGCCGCAACGCCTATCCGTTCGCCTACCACCAGATGGCCCAGCTCTGGGACTCGCCGGTCGCCCCCGACCTCGCCGTGCTCCACACCGCCTCGCACAACTGGGAGGACCAGGGTGGCCACCGGGGTGAGCACGGCTCGATCGGGGTGGTGCAGGCCCGGGCACCGTTCGTCCTCGCCGGGGCCGGCGTGCGCGCCCTCGGCCGGCCCGAGCGGGCATGCCGCCTGGTCGACGTGGCCCCCACGGTTCTCACCCTCCTCGGTGCCGAGGCCGGGGACGGCATCGGCGAGAACGGCCTCCCGCGAGCTGCCCGCCTGGCCCGCCAGGACGGCGAGGCGCTCGACGACCTGCTCGACGGCCGCCGGGCCGAGCACGTCGTCGGGTTCCTCATCGACGGGACCAACCCGAACGTCCTCGACGACGCCGTCGACCGGGGGGAGGCGCCGAACATCGCCAGGTTGATGGCGATGGGCACGACCATGGGGCACGGCGCCATGGCCTCGTTCCCGACGGCCACGCTGGCCAACCACACCGGGATCCTCACCGGGTGCCACCCCGGCCACCACGGGGTCCTGCACAACGCGTGGTACGACCGGGGGCTCGGCCGCCAGGTCATCACCAACTCACCTGAGACGTGGTCCACCTCGATGCAGTGGCTCAGCTCCGAGGTGGAGACGATCCACCAGGTGCTCCACCGCCTCGAGCCGGGTGTCTTCACGGTGGCGGTGAACGAGATGTGCGACGTGGGCGCCGACTTCTCCACCTTCGAGCAGATGCGGCGCCGGGCCCGCCTCGGCTTCCCCAGGCAGCCCGAGGGGATCCCCCACACCACCGAGCGGTTCGTCCGCCCACACAAGGACTACGCCTGGTTCACCCAGGTCGATCACCACGGGATGCTGCAGGCGACCGGCATCTGGGGTGGCTCGTTCCTCGGCGTCGACTACCCCCTCCCCCGGTTCACGTGGGTCAACTTCGCGCTGACCGACTCGGCGTTCCACCTCGGCGGACCGCACTCCGAGATCGCCCGGGCGTCGATCGTCGACACCGACGCCCGGATCGGCGAGGTCATCGCCGCCGTCGAGGCCTCCGGTCGTTTCGACGAGACGGCGTTCTTCGTCGTCGCCGACCACGGCATGGAGGAGAGCGACCCCGCCGTCACCGGGGACTGGGACGTCGCGCTGCGGGCGGCCGGCATCGACTTCCGGGACGAGGCGTACGGCTTCCTCTACCTCGACGTGAGCTGAGCCCGCCGCCGGTCGGCCGAGGAGGTCGATCTTGTGACGCCTTCACCGTCCCACGCCGAGCGAGGTGAGCTTGTGCCACGACCGTTCGCCGATGAGCGGGTCGGTGTGCAGGTCGTAGGGCCGGTCAGCTCGTGACGGGGCGGTAGGTGCAGATCAGGACGCCGGTCTTCGACGGCGTCACCGACACCAGCTCGAGGGTCCTGGCCCGGCCGCCGTCTGGGAACAGCCGCTTGCCACCGCCGAGCAGGACGGGCTCGATCATCAGCCGGTACTCGTCGACGAGCCCCTGATCGACGAGCTGGGAGGCCAGCGACGGGCTGCCCATGACCAGGAGGTCGCCTCCTGAGCCTGCCCGGAGGTCACGAACTGCCCCGATGGCGTCCCCGGCGGGGAGCAGCGTCGAGTTGGTCCACTCGAGGTCGGCCTCGGTGAGGGTGCGGGACGCCACGTACTTCGTGATCTCGTTCATGCGATCAGCGAACGGGTCGCCGGCCCGCCCTGGCCAGGCGCCGGCCATGGTCTGCCACGTCCGGCGGCCGAACAGCAGCGCCTCGGTGCTCTCCAACACCTCGTCGATCACCTGGCCCATCGACTCCGGATCGAAGAACGGCATCGACCACCCGCCGTTCTCGAAGCCGCCGTCGGTGTCCTCGTCGGGACCGCCCGGGGCCTGGACGACCCCGTCGAGGCTCATGAAGTCACTGAGGACGATGCGCATGGTGTGCTCCTGGGTTCGGCTGGTGTTCGAGGTGTGGACGGCGCCAGCCTCGCGAACTCATCGCCGGGCCGGACCTCGATGTCCGCTCGGCAGCGCTGACCTCCGGGAGGGCGAGCCGGCTGGCGATGACGGTGTCGGCATCGCCCCAGACGCGCGCGGCTGCGTCCCGGGCGGGCTCGTCGACGAGCAGCTTCAGGAGCGCGTTGCTGTCGGAGGAGGCGATCAACGCCCTCGTCGCAGGTCGCCGACGAGATCCGACCGGAGCTCGCTGCTCGCCAACTCCACGTCCAGGAACGTCCTACTGGCTCCCGTCGACCTGTACGACGAACCGGTAGACGTTCGTCTCCCGTGGGGTGAAGCCGAGACGCTGGTACAGGCGGTTGGCCGCCTCCCTCGAAGGACGTGACGTCAGGTCGACCGTCTTGCAGCCCCGGGCGCGAGCGGCGTCGAGGGCGGCGCGGTTCAGCGCCTCGCCCACGCCGCGCCCACGGGCCCGGGCGTCGACGACGACGTCCTCGATCCAGGCCCGGACCCCGGTGGGGATGCGGAACGTGACCAGCGTGAGCGACCCGACCACGGGACCTCCGACGCCTCCGTCGCGGGCGAGGAGCACGACGGTGCCGGGCGCCTCGACCAGCTCGGTCAGGGCGGCCTCGTCGGGCGGGGGGGACGAGCGCGACAGCTGGGGCACCAGCCGCGCGAACGCAGCCACCACGTCGGGGGTGACCTCGACGAGCTCTTCGACGACCACGTCGCCCGACGCGTCGCCCGACGCCTCGTCGACCATCAGGCGAGGTCGGGGACGGGGACGGGCGGCGGCGGGCCGACGTAGCGGGCGCTCGGGCGGATGATCCGGTTGTCCGCGGCCTGCTCGAGGATGTTGGCGCACCAGCCGATGACCCGGCTCGAGGCGAAGGTGGGGGTGAACAGGTCGCGGGGCAGGCCGCAGTGGTCCATGACCACGCCGGCGTAGAACTCGACGTTGGCGTAGAGGTCCCGGCCTGGCTTCAGCTCGGCCAGCACCTCGACGACGGTGGTCTCGACGACCTTGGCGAAGTCGATCTTGGACGCACCGATGCGCTCGGCCACCCCCCGCAGGAACACCGAGCGCGGGTCGTCGGTCTTGTAGACGGCGTGGCCGAAGCCCATGATCTTGTCACCCCGCTGGACTGCATCCGTGAGGTACGGGCGGGCGTGATCGGCGGTGCCGATGGCGTCGAGCAGGTCGAGGGCCCGGCTCGGTGCCCCGCCGTGGAGCGGCCCCGAGAGGGCGCCGATGCCGGCGACCACAGCGGCGCCGAGGTCGGCACCGGTGGAGGTGACGACGCGACTGGTGAACGTCGACGCGTTGAAGCCATGGTCCACCGTGGTCATCTGGTACTGCTCGACGGCCCGGGCGACGTCGGGGTCGGGGACCTCGCCGCTGAGCATGTAGAGGTAGTTGGCGCCGTAGCCGAGGTCGGGGTGCGGGTCGATCGGCTCGTGGCCCTGGTTGAGCCGGTGGAGGCTCATGATGAGCGTGGGAATCACCGCGCACACCTGCATGGCGTTGGCCTTGAGCGTCGTCGCGTCCACGTCCAGGCTGGGGCGGAAGTCGCCGGCGTCGGCCACCAGGGAGACGGCGGTGCGCATGGCGTCGAGGGGTGTGAAGCGCTCGCCCGCCCTGGCGATGCCCGGGAGGAGCGGCTTGATCGAGGCTGGCACCTCGCGGAGCGACCTGATCTGCTCGACGAAGGCCGCCCGCTGGGTGGCGTCGGGGAGCTCGCCCTCGAACAGCAGGTGCCAGACGTCCTCGAGCGTCCGCTTGTCGGCGAGCTCGACAGCGTCGTACTGGCGGTAGTGGTAGAAGCCCTCCGTCCCCCGCACGTCACCCACCGAGGTCTCGGCCACGATCACGCCCTTGAGCCCCGGAGGCGCGTCCATGAGGCTGGCGTGGACGACCGGCTGGATCTGGGCGACCGTCATCAGGTCGCGCAGCGACACGATGCCGACGACGGCACCATCGTCCACGACGGGGATGTGGCGGTACCCGTGCTTCGCCAAGCTGGCGAAGGCATCCGAGACCGAGGACTCGGGGGCGACGACGTCGGGGTCGCCGGTCATCCACTCCGAGACCTTGGTGGCAGCTGCCTCGGCGCCGGAGGCGGCGAAGCGGACGAGGTCGCGCTCGGTGAGGATTCCGATGCAGCGCCGACCGTCGACGACGATGACCGAGCCCACCCTGAGCTCCTCCATCCGCATGGCGACGGCCGCCACCGTCTCCGACGGCAGCGCCGTGACGGGCGGTGCGCTCATCAGCTCGGCGACGGTCCGCACCTTCGACCCCTCAGCCACGGCTCTCTCCTCACGCTGGCAGCACGGGACTTCCGACGCGGAGCCTAACGCTGGCAGAGGCGGCGCTCGACGGGCGTGGCCGAGGTCACAGAGGGTTCACCAGCCCGGAGCGCGATCGTCACGCGCACGCCCGCCGCCGTCAACGTCCGAGGCGCACGATCGGCCCATGGGAACCCTGCGTGCGCTCCTCGCCTCGCTCGGCGCTGCCGGGGCGACAGCCAGCGCCGGTGCCGCGCTCCGGCGCCGGGCGGACGAGGAGCTGGCGGTGGCGATGCTCCGGGACCGGCTCTCGACGACGGTCCCGCCACCCTCGGGCGAGACCTGCGCCGCCGCCTGAACCCGTCAGCTCGCGTTCGCAGCGCTGGCCAGCGTCGACAGCAGCGCCCGGGTCCGTTCGGCGTCGTCCCCGGTGGCGAAGGCGCCGGCCACGAAGTCGGTGACGCCCATGACCGCCAGGGCGTCGATCTGCTCGCCGACGGCGTCCTCGTCCCCCACGATGGCGACGTCACCGGGGCCCTCGGCGCCCTCGAGGTCGAGCATGGCCCGGTACGACGGGAGGTCGTTGTAGACGCTGAACGCCTTGTCGGCGAAGGCGCGCGCACCGGCAGGGTCGTCGGTCACCGCCACCGGGAGCACGCACACGACGCGCGGCGAGGGACGACCGGCGCCGTCCGCCGCCTCGGTCAGCTTGGGGAGCACGTGCGACTCGACGGTCTGGGGACCGGTCATCCAGAGGATCGTGCCCTCGGCGACGGCGCCGGCGAGGTGCAGCATCCGGGGCGCCATGGCGGCGAGGTAGACGGGCACTGGCTGGTCGCTGGCCCGTGTGAGGCTGATCCTGGCGGTGAGCCCCTCCCCGTCGTAGGAGACCCGACCGGTTGCCAGCAACGGCAGGAGGATCTCGAGGTACTCCTTCATGTGGCGGGCGGGCTTGTCGAACGACAGCCCGTACATGCCCTCGATCACCACCTGGTGGGAGAGCCCGATGCCGAGGGCGAGGCGCCCGTCGATCGCCGTCTGCACCGTGAGCGCCTGCTGGGCCAGCGCCGCGGGGTGGCGGGGGTAGGTCGGCACCACGGCCGTCCCGAGCTCGATGCCCGGCACCCGCGCGCCGGCGACGGCGAGGGCGGTGAGGGCGTCCAGCCCGAAGATGTTGGCCAGCCACGCCGAGGCGAAGCCGTCGTCGGCGGCCTGCTGGATCGACGACGTGAGCGCCCCGAGGACGTCACCGCCGGGGCTCGGCTCGGACAGCGAGAGACCGATCTTCACGTGGACCTCCTCCGACGGACGGGAGGAGCACCGTAGCGCTGGACCTTCCAGCGCATCGTGGGCAGCCGAGTGGCACCTGTGCGCTCTCCGCCACCCGTCGCACCTGCAGGCTGGGGCGGGGAGCCCTGTTCGGCACGCAGGCGAGCTGTGCTCCGCACCGACCGCCCGGGCCCCAGCATGCTCACGATCAGGCCGCCAGGAGCACCACGGCGACGACGGCGACGGCGGCGGTCCCGAGGGCGAGCGTGCGCATCACGGCCCGCCCGAGGGCCGAACCCCCCGCCGGTCGGGCCTCGGGGGCGTGCCACCCCCACACCCAGGCGAGCGTTCCGAGGCCCACCAGCACGGCGGCCAGGCCGACCTCCAGCCGCCCGTTGCCACGGAGGAGGCGGAGCAGGACGACACCGGCGGCGGCAAAGGACAGACCCGTCCTCGTCCAGGCGAGGGCGGTGCGCTCCTCCGCCAGGCCGGCGCCGCCCTCCCCCTGCACGCCCTCCCCCTGCACGTCCACCGGCTGCACACCCTCCCCCGACGCGCTCACCTCCGGCACGCCCCCCCGGCACGCTCTCCGGCCACACGCTCTCCGGCCACACGCTCTCCGGCTCGCGCCCTGCCCTTCACGATCTCCCAGTGCAGCATCCGGGCTGCGCGTGCTCTGGCTGCACGCTCACCCGCCTCCGCCGCCGATGGCGACGAGCACGGCGGCGATGAGGGCAGTGAGCGCGACACCGGTGGAGACCACCCGCAGCAGGCCCGAGCGGGCGAGGGGCTCGCCGAGCCGCATCGCCCGCTCGCCCAGCTCCCACCGCCTCAGGCTGGCCACGGCGACGATGGCCCCGAGGGCGATGAGGGGGAGCCCGAGCAGTCGACGGCCACCGGGCACGTCGAACGGCGGCAGCACCTCCTTCGCGGCCAGACCCCCGGCGACGAGGGCGAGGGCGGTCCTGATCCACGCCAGGAAGGTCCGCTCGTTGGCGAAGGAGAAGCGGTAGTCGGGGTCCGCGCCGACCTGGTCGAGCGGCGCCCGCCGACCATGCCCCCACCTCGTCGCCATGCGGCAATACAACCAGCCCGGCGGCGAGAGGCGGCGCTCCCAGCCGCGGCTCGCCGGACGGGCGCCGGTACCCTCGGCCGCATGGAGCACCTTCTGTGGTCCGACCACCCTCGGCTCCAGCGGCCGGTCGTCATCGCCGCCTTCGAGGGATGGAACGACGCCGGTGATGCCGCCACCACGGCCGCCCGGTGGCTCCGGGAGCGGTGGGCCCCCGAGGCCCTCGCCACCATCGACGCCGAGGACTTCTTCGACTTCACCTCCACGCGGCCCCAGGTCACGCTCACCGAGGGCGTCACCCGCGAGATCGAGTGGCCCAACACCGACATCACGTGGGGCTCGACGGCCGGCGTCGACGCCATCGTCGTCGTCGGGCACGAGCCGCACCTGCGCTGGCGGACGTTCTGCCAGCAGGTGGTCGAGGTGGCCAAGGCCTTCGACGCCCGCCTCGTCCTCACGCTCGGGGCCCTGCTCGCCGAGGTCCCCCACACCGCTCCCGTCTCGGTCATCGGCACGGCGGTGGACGAGCACCTCATCGAGCGCTTCGGCCTCCGACGCTCCAGCTACGAGGGGCCGACCGGCATCGTGGGCGTGCTCCAGGACGCGTGCGGCAAGGCCGGCCTGCCCGCTGCGTCGCTCTGGGCCAGCGTCCCCGCCTACGTCCCAGGAGCACCGTCGCCCAAGGCGGCGCTCGCCCTGGTCGAGCGGGCGGCCGAAGTGGTCTCGGTCGGTGTCGTCACCACCGACCTCGAGATCGCCAGCGCCTCCTACGAGCGCCAGGTGAGCGAGGTGGTGGCCGACGACGACGAGATGCGCGAGTACGTGACCCACCTTCAGGCCCGCTACGACGGCGAGGTCGACGACGACGTGCCGTCGCCGGCGCAGCTCGTCGAAGAGGTCGAGCGCTTCCTCCGCGACCAGCGCTTCGAGTAGCCCGGTCAGACCGCCGGCGGCGGAGCGAGGCGGGGCCAGGGCGCAGCCACCTCGAAGATGTGCGCGAGGCGCAGGACGACCTCGTCGGCGTGGCGCCTCCCCATGATCTGGAGCCCCACCGGGAGCCCCTCGGTCGTGGGCGCGGCCGGGACCGAGCAGGCGGGGTTCCAGCACAGGTTGGCGAGCATGGTGAACGGCGTCGCCATCGCCCCGGAGACCGCACGGCCGGCGATCTCGGCCGGAGGCGGCCCGTCGGCCGCGAAGGCGGGGACGGCGTTGGTCGGCGTGAGCAGCACGTCGACGTCGGCGAAGACGGCAGCACACTCCTCCTGCAGCTGCTGGCGCCGCTCGAGGACGCGGGCGTACTTGGAGATCGGGTACGCCTCGGTCTGCTCGAGCGACTGACGGACGAACAGCGTGAAGTCGTCGGCGGCCTCGGGCCACATGCCGGGGAGGAGGTCGAGCCAGAGGTCGGCCGCACCGGATGACATCCACGCCTTGACCGGGTCGGTGAGGGACACGTCGACCTCAACGAGGTCCACGCCGGCCGCTCCCGCCAGCTGCTCGGCGGCGCGACGGGCGTGGTCCTCGACCTCCGGGTCGACGGCGGCGAACCCCAGGTCGCTCGACCACCCGACCCGCAGGCCGGCGACGTCGTACGACTCGATGGCGTCCTCGTAGCGGAGACCGGCAGGGGGGAGGCTGAGCCGGTCGGCGTCGTCGGGCCCGGCCGTCACGTCGAGGTGGCGGGCGGCGTCGAGCACGGTCGTGGTGACCACGCCGACGACTGCGGTCTGACTGGCCTGGGGACTCGGGTTGGCGATGCGGCCGTGGCTCGGCTTGAACCCCACGAGGCCGGAGAAGGCGGCGGGGATCCTGGTGGAGCCGCCGCCGTCGCTGGCCGTGGCCAGGGGGACGAGGCCGCCGGCCACGGCGGCAGCAGAGCCGCCGGAGGACCCACCGGGCGTGCGGGTGGGGTCCCAGGGGTTGCGGGTCGTCCCGGTCGCCTTGTTGCGGGTGAAGTTCAGCGTGCCGAACTCCGGCGCCGCCGTCTTGCCGACCGGTACCGCTCCCGCCGCCCGCATCCGGCCGACGTGGATCGAGTCGTGCTCGACCGGGGGACGGCCCGTCCACGGGACGCTGCCGTGACCCGTCGGCATGCCGGCGCAGTCCTCCAGGTCCTTGATGCCGAAGGGCACCCCCGCGAGCAGACCGGGATCCTCCCCCCGGGCGACCCGTGCGTCCACCGCCTCGGCGGCCGCCCGGGCGACCCCCTCGTCGACGTGGACGAAGGCGTTGAGGACCCCGTCCCCGGCCTCGATGGCGGCGAGGCTCGCCTCGAGCACCTCGACCGCCGTACGCCGGCCGTTGCGGACGTCCTCGGCGATGGCGGTGGCCGGGAGTCCGCGGAGGTCTGAGGGGCTGGCGTCGGTCATGGCGTCATCCTGGCCCACGTCACCCGACGGTGCTCGATGCGCGGCCCGAACCGGTTCCCGACGCGCGGCCACGCCTGCGTGGTCGATCGTCCACGAACGAGGGCGGACGTGGCCGCCCCAGCACTTCTGGACGCTCGCCGACGCCTCAGGTGGTCGATCGTCCACGAACGAGGGCGGACGTCGCCGCATCCGCAGAAGGCGTCGATGCGACGTCCCCGTCCACGAGCGGGACCGTTCGACCGGGCGCCGTACGCTCGCCCGGTGGCCGACCAGCTGGTGCCGACGTGCGTGTGGCGCCTCACCTCCGAGCTGGTGGTCGCCCTCGACGAGCGCTTCGGAGAGCCCACGGACGCCTACGTGAACGGGTCCCAGGTGTGGCTGCGCGATGACGGTCCCGGCGGCGCCACCGTCGAGTGGCGGCTGCACCCCGTGCCTGGCTACGAGCGCCCCCCGGCGGTGGCCACGATCGAGGTCTTCCCGACGGTGGCCCTCGCGGTGGCGAGGGGCGAGGAGCCAGTCCGTCCACCCGAGGCGCTGTGGGAGGGGCTCGAGGCGTTCCCCGCCTTCGGTGACGAGGTGGAGCCGGCCACCCTGGCCGTTGCAGTGAGCGACGTCCTCGGCGTCGTCCCCGATGCCGCCGGGCTCGCCGACCACGAGCGCATCGCCGATGACTGGGAGCGCACCGCGGGCGCCACCTCGATCATCCACGCGCTCCTCGACCAGCTCGGTGCCCCACCCACCTGAACGGACACCCCGGTCGAACCGGCGGCGGAACCGACCAGGCAACGGACCGCACTGCCGTCAGGCCGGGGGTGTCGTGGAACCGGCAGCGAACCGACCGGCAACAGACAGCTCCGCCGTCAGGCCGGGGTGCCGTCCGTGTCCACGAAGCGCCGGGTGGGTCGGGTCAGCGGCCGCGCCAGAGGGGGTCGCGCGGGGGGTCGAAGGCGACCTCGGGTCGCTCGCCGCGGATGGCGGCGAAGGCGAGCGGGCCCCACCCTGCCACCCCGGCCATGGGGCTCGGGAGGGCGTCCTCGGCGAACCAGCCGACGTCGGCGCACTCGAGGGGGTGGGCCGCGAGATCGCCGCCGACCGCCCGGAGGTGGAACACGAGGCTGTAGAGCGGGATCCGGGTGAAGCCGAGGCGCAAGCCGTCGAGTACGGCGAGGAGCCGGACCGGCTCGGCCAGGATCCCCGTCTCCTCCTCCACCTCCTTCAGCGCCACCTCCACCGGGGAGTACCCGATGTCGGCCCACCCGGTCGGGTAGAGCCACACGCCCGAGTCGGCTCGCTGGACGAGCAGGATCTCACCTGCGTCGTTGCCGACCACCGCCCCGACGGCCACCTTGGGCGTGACGTAGCCGGCAACCCCCTGACCGACCCCCTTCATCCACTCCTCGAAGAGGACCTCGGCGTCGTGCTCGCTCCCGGCCGCGGTGCGGATGTCGGCTGCGACCTTGAGGACCTCCTCGAAGCGCTCCTGCTCGTACAGGCTCTCGGTGAAGCCGAGGCCGGTGCGTGCGATGCCCGACAGGGCCTCGCTCCAGCGGACGAGGTCGGCCGCCGAGACGCCGATCGGCACCTGGCCGACGTCGAGCTCCTGTGGCGTCACCTGCTCCACGTGCGCCCGCCCCGACCCCGTGCCCCGTCCCTCGGTGCCGGCCCCCTCGTCCCCGCCGCTCATGGCGGTGGAGGCTAACGGGGGCGGGGATCGATCGACCCTCGGCGGCCTCGACCCTGCGGACTCAGGCCAGGGACAGCTGGTGCAGGACGGCCCGCTCGAGCTCACGGATGTGGTCGGGCTCGGTGAGCTTGGCCCCGCCCGGGGTGCGGACGTAGAAGGCGTCGACGACCTCGTTGCCGAGGGTCGACACCTTGGCAACGGTGATGTCGAGGTCGAGGTCGGCGAGGGCCCGGGTGATGCGGTAGAGCACCCCGATGCCGTCGAGGGCCCGCACCTCGATCACCGTGGCGGTCGCCGATGCCTCGTTGTCCACCCGCACGGCCGGCGGTGCCGCCAACACCCTCGCCGAGGACGGTCGCCGCTGGTTGCGTGATCGCTGGGCCAGGCGGGCGTCGAGGGCGATGCGGCCCTCGATGGCGGCCTGCACGTCGGCCACGACGGACCCCCACGCGATCGGCTCGACGCCGGGAGCCACCTTGAACCGGGACGCCGCCATCGGCTCGCCCGTGGCCGAGGTGGCCGAGGCGGCGTCGGCGCCGAGGACGGTGAGCCTGGCCAGGGCGAGCGTGCCCGCCACCCGGCTGAAGAGCCCGGGTCGGTCGGGGGACACGACCGTGAGCCGGGTCCCGTCACCCCGCACGACGGTGCTGCGACCTGCGAGGAGGGCAGCCACGTCGGGGGTGGGGAAGCCGTCCCCGGTGACCTCTCCTGCCACCCCGCCCTGCAGGACGTGGGCCACCCGGTCGACCAGCTGGCCGACCAGCTCGGCCTTCCACGGCCCCCAGGCCGACGGGCCGGTGGCGATGGAGTCGGCCTCGGTCAGCGCCGCCAGCAGCTCGAGCGTGGGCAGCGAACCGACGGCCGCCGCCACGGCGTCGATCACGTCGTCGTCCGAGAGGTCCCTGCGGGTGGCGACGTCGGGGAGCAGGAGGTGGTGGCGGACGAGGTCGACGAGCACGGCCACGTCGTCGGGGCCGTAGCCCATCCGCTCGCCGATCCGCTCGACGAGGGGCATGCCCACCTGGGTGTGATCACCGGGCAGGCCCTTGCCGATGTCGTGCAACCACGCGCCGACGAGCAGCAGGTCGGGCCGGGCGACGGCATCGGCCAGCGCTGCTGCGTTGGCGGCGGTCTCACACAGGTGGCGGTCGACGGTGAAGCGGTGGATGGCGTTGCGCTGGGGCTTCGAGCGGGTGTGCGACCACTCGGGGAGGACCCGTTCGACGAGGCGGCGCTGGTCGATCGTCTCGAGCACCGGGATGGCGGCGTGGCCGGTGGCGAGCAGGTCGACCAACGCCTGGCGTGCCCCCGGGGGCCACCGCCCGTCGAGCAGGGGAGCCTCGGCCGCCAGACGGTCGAGGCTGGACCGATCGATCCTGGTGCGGGACCGGGCCGCCACCGCGGCCGCCCGCAGGACGAGGCTCCCGTCGCCGGCCACGTCGGCGTCAGCGTCGACGTGGACCTCGCCGTCGCGCAGCACGAGCCCCGGCCCCACCCGCCGGTCACGGTTGAACACCCGCCCGAACGGGCCGGTGAGGGCGGAGCGGACACGGCCCCACACCTCGTCGGCCGTCCAGGCCACGCTGCGGGCGGCACCCGACACCACGCCCATGAGGTCGTCGGCCGAACCGACGTCGAGGGCGGCCGCCACCTCGTCCTGACGCTCGAGCAGGAGCTGGTCCGTGGCCCGCCCGCTCGCCCGGTGCAGGGCGACGCGCACCGCCAGCAGCACGGCCTCGGCGTCGGCCAGCGCACCGTCGTCGCCGTCGAGCAGGACGGGGCGGGCCAGCTCGGCCCACCGGAGGGCGTGGACGTCGCGCAGCCCGCCCCTGCCTTCCTTCACGTCCGGCTCGAGGAGGAACGCCACCTCGCCCATCACCCGGTGGCGCTGGCCGACCTTGGCCGACAGGTCCGACAGCCAGCGACCCGATCGCTTGCGCCACTGCCCGAGGGCGTCCTCGGCCAGCCCGTCGGCGAGGGCGGCGTCACCGGCCACGAGCCGGGCCGAGAGGGCGGCGGTGGCGGTGTCGAGGTCCTCCCCGGCCAGGCTGAGCGCCTGCTTGGGGGTCCGCACCGCGTGCCCGAGCTTCAACCCCGCGTCCCAGATCGGGTACCAGAGCCGCTCGGCCACCGCCGCGACGTCGCCCCGCCGGTCGTGGAGGAGCCAGAGGTCGAGGTCGCTCCCGGGTGCCAGCTCGCGCCGCCCGTAGCCCCCCACGGCAACGAGGGCGAGGCGGCCCGACCCCTCCGACGCCTCCTCGAAGAGACCCCGCAGCACCTCGTCGGTGGCATCCGAGAGCGAACGGCACAGGTCCCGGCCCTGCTCGGCACCGGTGAGGACGAGGTTCCGACGGACCCCGAGCTGGTCGGACCAGCTGGTGGCCACGGTGGCGTCAGAGTGCGTCATCGTCGAGCTCACCGGTGCGGATGCGGATGATCGTGTCCACGCCCGTCACCCAGACCTTGCCGTCGCCGATCTTGCCGGTCCTGGCGGCACCGGCGATGACCTTGGCGACGTCGTCGGCGTCGATGCCCTCGCACAGCACCTCGAGGCGAGTCTTCGGGATCACGTCCACCGTGTACTCCGTGCCCCGGTACAGCTCGGTCTTGCCGCCCTGACGGCCCGAGCCCGACGCCTCGCTGATGGTCATCCCCTTGACGCCGAAGGCCTTGAGGGCGCCCTTCACGTCCTCCAGCTTGTGGGGCTTGATGATGGCGGTGACGAGCTTCACCTTCAGCGACTGGGCTTCATGTGGTCGCCCTCGGCGACGGCCTCCGCCGCCTTGCGGGCGGCGATGAGGATGGGGTCCCACACCGAGGAGAACGGCGGCGCGTACGCCAGGTCGAGGTGGGTCATCTGCTCCACCGTCATGCCGGCGTGCAGGGCGGTCGCGAAGACGTCGATCCGCTTGGCCGAGCCCGCACCTCCGACGATCTGGGCGCCGAGGAGGCGACCGCTCGTCCGCTCGGCCACCACCTTGATGCGCAGCTGCTGTGCTCCGGCCAGGTAGCCCGCAGTCGTGGTGCTCTCGATGGTGACGGCGTGGTGCTGGAAGCCGTCGCGCGCTGCCTCCCGCTCGGTCAGGCCGGTGCGCGACACCTCGGTGGTGCAGATCTTCGTGATGGCGGTGCCGACCACGCCGGGGAACGTGGCGTAGCCACCGCCGATGTTCATCCCCGCCACCCGGCTCTGCTTGTTCGCCACCGTGCCGAGGGCGATGTGGAGCTTGCGGTTGCTCACCAGGTGGGTGGACTCACAGCAGTCCCCTGCCGCCCACACGCCCTCGACGCTGGTGCGCTGTCGACGGTCGACGGCGACCGAGCCGGCCGCACCGAGCTCGACGCCGGCGTCACCCGCCAGCTCCCCGTTGGGGACGACGCCGAGCCCGAGCACCACCAGGTCGGCGGGGAGGTCGGCGTCGTCCGTGCGCACCACACCATCGTCGAAGCCGAGGGTTGCGACACCGCAGCGGACGTCGACCCCGTGGCCGCACATCGCCTCGCGGATGAGCGCCCCCATGTCGGGGTCGAGCGTGCGCATCACCTCGTCACCTCGCTCGACGACGGTCACGCTCGCCCCCCGGCGGGTGAACGCCTCGGCCAGCTCGAGGCCGATGTAGCCGGCGCCGACGACCACGACCCGCTCGGCCCCGATGCGCTCGGCGTGGGCCAGGAGGTGGGCGGCGTCGCCGAGGGTCTGAACGCCGTGCACGGCCGGGTGGTCGATGCCCGGGATGTCGGGCGTGCGGGGGCGGGCGCCCGTCCCGATCATGAGCTGGTCGAAGCCCAGGCGGAACGTGCGGTCCCGCTCGACGTCGCGGACCTCGACCTCGCGCCGGTCGAGGTCGATGCCCATGGCCTCGTGGCGCAGGCGGACGTCGATGCGGAACCCGTCCCTGAACTCCTGGGGGGTCCGTGCCACCAGGTCGTCCAGCTCCCCGATCTCCCCCCCGATGAGGTAGGGGATCCCGCAGGCGGAGTAGCTCGTCCAGCTGCCCTTCTCCAGCGCGATGATCTCGAGATCGCGCCGGAGCCTGCGGGCCTGGGAGGCGGCCGCCATGCCGCCGGCGTCACCGCCGATCACGAGCAGACGCTCACCCACGTTCGAACCCTAACGGCCGCCGACCCGCCGCCGACCCGCGCCACCGCGGTCGAGCCGCCGCCGCCCCACCTTCCACGGCCTGGTCGTCGACCTGTCCTCAGGCTGTCTTCGTGGCCCCCGCCGCCTCGCTGCGCCCGCCGAGGTGCTGCGCGAGGAAGCGCTCCATGGCGCGGTAGAGGTCGAGGCGGTTCTCCGGGTTGGCGAACCCGTGCCCCTCGTCGTCCTTCACGAGGTACGCCACCTCGACGTCGCGGTCACGCAGCGCAGCCACGATCTGGTCCGACTCGACCTTGGTCACCCGGGGGTCGTTCGCTCCCTGCACCACCATCAGCGGCGCGGTGATCCGGTCCACGTAGGTGAGCGGCGAGCGCTCCAACAGGTCGGCCACCACCTCCGGGTTCGGCTCCTCCTCGGTGCCGGGATCGCCGACGTAGCGGAACCAGGTGCCCTGGAGGAACGGCCGCCAGTAGGGCGGGAACGAGCGGATCACCGTCACCAGGCTGGAGGGCCCGACGTAGGAGATGGCGGCGGCGAAGAGGTCGGGCGTGAACGTGACCCCGCACAGTGCGGCGTAGCCGCCGTAGGACCCCCCGTAGACGGCGATCCGGGCGGGATCTGCGACCCCGTCCTCCACCGCCCAGGCGACGGCGTCGACGAGGTCGTCGTGCATCTTGCGGCCGAGCTCACCCTCGGCGGCGTGGGTGAAGGCCTTCCCCCGTCCGGTCGAACCCCGGTAGTTGACCTGGAGCACGGCGTAGCCGCGGTTGACGAGGAACTGGACCTCGGGGTGGTAGCCCCACACGTCCTGCGCCCACGGGCCGCCGTGCACGAGGAGGACCATCGGCAGCCCGGTGCGGGGGCCACCGAGCGGACGCGTGAGCAGCGAGTGCAGCGGGAGGCCGTCGCGCGAGGTGAGGAGGACCGGCTGCATCGGGGCCAGCGCCCCGGGATCGAGCTTCGGCCGCGGCTTGAACAGGAAGCGGCCCTCGCCCGTCCTCGCGTCGAAGGAGAAGGTGACACCCGGTTCCCGATCGTCGTTGAACGTGACGACCCACCGCTGCTCGACCTCGTCCCGGCTGATCCCCTGGAGGTCGCCGCGGTGCAGCGAGCGCGCCGCCTCCACCCGACCCCCGAACACCTCGTCGTGGTAGTGCCACTCGAGCCGCTCGGTCAGGTAGACCGCGGCCAGGAGCTCGCCGGTGCGCCCCCTGATCACCGCCGTCGTCAGGTCGACGTCGGGGTGCTCGTCGACCACCTCCTCCTTGGCGTCGACCAGCCGGAGTCGGACCAGGCGCTTGCGGTCGGTGCCCTTGGCCGACGCCACCCACAGGGCGTCGCCCTCCGGCGTGAAGCCGTAGAGGTCGCCCCCGTCCTCGTTGGCGTACACCGCCAGCGAGTGGAAGGGGTCGTCCTCACTGGCGCGGACCAGGATCTCGGTGTCGCCCTCGGGGGTCTGGGCCGCTGCCGCCAGGAGCCGTCCCTGCGGGTCGGTCACCCAGTCACCGATGTTGCCGGGGTTCACCGCCACGAGCTCGAGCTCGCCTGAGACGAGGTCGAGCCGGTGGACGTCGAAGGCGCTCGGCTCCCGCTGGTTCATGGCGAGGAGGACGTGGGTCGGGTCGTGGTGGGGCACGTCCACCAGCGAGACCCGCACGCCGTCGAACGGGGTGAGGTCGCGCGCCGGCTCCGCCGGGCGGTCGAGGTCGGCCACGTGCAGGTGGAAGTCCTCGTCGCCCCCTTGGTCCTGCGCGTAGAGGATGCGCCGCGAGTCCCGGCTCCACTGCCACCCTGCGATCCCCCGGACGTGGTCGTGGGTGACGCACGTGGCGTCCCCGTCGCCCCCGTCGAGCGGTCGCACCCACACGTTGAGCCGGCCCTCCTCGGGGGCCAGGTAGCCGAGCTTCGAGCCGTCCGGGCTGATCTGCGCCCCCATCCGCTCCGGGTTCTCGAAGAAGTGGCCGACCGGGATCAGCGGAGCAGCACGGTCCCGGGAGGTGTCGAGGGGGGCCTCGGGGAAGGTGTCGGGGGAGGTGTCCACGTCGTCCTGTTCGTCGAGGGGTCCTGGGGGTGCCGCCAGCACGGCGGCGAGGTCGCGGAAGGCACGCGAGCGGGGGTGCACCTCGAGCCCGGCCGCCCTGGCCTCGTCGAGCAGGGCGACGTCGACGTGCGAGCCGTAGCCGACCACCCGCACCCCCGCCTCCACCAGCGCACGCCCTGCGGCGGCCACCCCTGGCCGCGCAAGGTCCACGAGCACCACGGCATCCCCCCCGGCGGCTGCCACCGCCTCTGCCAGGTCGGCGACGTCGCCCGCGAACCGCACGTCGGTCAGGGCCGCAGCCACCCGCGACCGGTCCATGAGGTCGGGGGTGAAGGCGACGACGCAGGTCACGGACGGCCGCCTCGGCCGGTGGGAGGTCGGTGACGAGTCAGGTGGGCCCTCGCCTTGACCGCCCCCCAGGTGATCCCGAGCTCCTGCAGCGACGGATGCAGGTCGGCGAAGGCGTGGGGGGTGAGGCCGTACACGTCGTCGGGGAACCGGGCCTCGTCATCGGCCGACCGCTCGACCTCACCGACCCCCGCAACCCGCAGGGCGTCGGTCGCCGGTGCCACAGCTCGGCGCACGATCGTCATCGGGTTCGTCCACTGGGCGTCGACGTCGGCCTCCAGCAGGCGTCGGAGCTCGGGGCCGACGGCGGCGGCCGCTGTTGCCCCAGCGGTGCGGGCGGCGGCGAGCTCGTCAGGGCCGACCACCCCCGACCACGCCCGCACCAGGTCGGTCACCGAGCGCTCCACCCAGCGGGGCAGCACCTCGGTCACGGCGTCGGCGAGCGCGACCCCCAGCCGGGCCAGGGCGACATCCGCCTCCTCGGCCTCCGGGCCGGGTGTGCCGTCGAGGTCCACCTGCCCATGGTGGCGGGCATGCTGGCCGCATGCGACCTCGACCGCTCCCGACCGGCCCTGGGCAGCGCTCCGTGTGGGACTTCCCCCGACCGCCGGCCATCGAGGCCGAGGGTGCGCGCGTGCGCATCAGCCACGGCGGGGCCGACCTGGCCGACACGAGGTCGGCGTGGCGGGTGCTGGAGACGAGCCACCCGCCCGTGTACTACCTGCCGCCCGAGGACGTGGCCACGTCAGCCTTGGTGGAGAGCGACAACACCTCGTTCTGCGAGTTCAAGGGCGTGGCCCGCTACTGGCACGTCCGGCTCGGCGACGACCTCCTGCAGGACGTGGCCTGGAGCTACCCGACGCCCTCGCCCGGTTACGAGGCGCTCGCCTGCCACCTCGCCTTCTACGCAGCGCCCTTCGACTCGTGCACCGTGGGCGACGAGCAGGTGACACCGCAACCCGGCGGCTTCTACGGCGGCTGGGTCACCTCTCGCGACACCGGCCCGTTCAAGGGCGAGCCCGGCACCACCGGCTGGTGAGCGAGAGCAACCCAGCGGATCATCGGTGGGAGAGAGACCCGTTCAGGTTGCCGGAGCGGAAGCCCTCGAGGTCGAGGGTGACGTAGCGGTAGCCGGCGCCGGCGACGGCGGCCACGACCTCCTCACGCCGGGCCACAGCGGCGGCCAGCTCCTCGACCGGCAGCTCGAGCCGAGCCAGCTCGCCGTAGTGGCGCACCCGGAGCTGGCGGAACCCGAGCGCCCGCAGCGCCGACTCGGCGGCCGCCACCTCGCGCAGCACACCGAGCGTGACCGGGGTCCCGTACGGCACCCGTGAGGCGAGGCATGCGGCCGCCGGCTTGTCCCAGGTGCGAAGCCCCAGCGAGGCCGAGGCAGCGCGCACGTCGGCCTTGGAGAAGCCGGCGTCGACGAGGGGGAACGCAGCACCCCGCTCGGCCGCCGCCCGCTGGCCGGGGCGGTGGTCCCCGAGGTCATCGAGGTTCACCCCGAGGACGACCGTGGCGCCCTCGGCCTCGGCGATGGGTCCTGCGACGGCCATCAGCTCGGCCTTGCAGTGGTAGCACCGCTCCCCGTCGTTGGCCCGGTAGCGGGGATCGGCGAGCTCGGCAGTCGGCACGGGGGTCCACCGCAGACCCCACTCGACCACGAGCGCCTCGCATTCGGCGGCCTCTTCGGGCGCCAGGGACGGCGACACCGCAGTGACCGCATGAGCACGCCCGTGACCGAGGACGTTGTGCGCGACCCACGCCAGGAAGGCAGAGTCGGCGCCCCCGGAGAAGGCGACGACAACGGGGGCGAGGGCCTCGAGCCGGTCCCGGAGGGCGGCCAGCTGCCCGTCCAACCGCTCGTCCAGGGAACCCGTCGGCCCTGCGACGGAGAGGAGGCGGTCGACGGGCATGACGACAGTCTGCCCGCAGCAGGGGGGCAGGACGCCGGGCGGTGACTCCATTGCCGTGATCACCCTGCGTAGTATCGGGTCCTCCGCGACCTGCCCAACGCATGCGCGGCCCCACATCCAAGGAGATGGTGCATGACCGCACGACACCCGCTTTGGCGAGTCCTGGCCCTGTTCGCCGCCCTCTCGATTGTCGCAGCCGCATGCGGCGACGACGAGGAGAGTTCCACCACCGGCGCCGAGGACACCGAGTCCGAGACCGAGGCCGGAGCCTCCGATACCGAGGAGCCCTCTGAGTCGGCGTCCGAAGAGCCGTCCGAAGGCGCTGGTGAAGCCAGCCTCGCCGGCATGAAGGGCACCCTGCCCCTCCTCGACCTTGAGGACGACTTCAAGGCCCGCATGGACGAGATCGACCCCGACCTCGGCGGAACGTACAACTACGGCGCCGAGTCCTACGACGCCGTGGTGGTGATCACCCTGGCTGCGATCGTCGCCGGCTCCGATGGGATCGAGTACGCCAGCGAGATCAACGAGGTCACCCGCAACGGTGAGAAGTGCACCGACTTCGCCGCCTGCCGCACCTTGGCCGAGGCCGGCACCGACTTCGACTACGACGGCGTCTCGGGACCGATGGACTTCTCCGGCAACGGCGAGCCCACCATCGGCAGCTACGGCGTGCAGCAGTTCACCGAGGACAACATGATCGACGACTCGCTCACCGAGTACGTCGTGGCCGAGGCCCCCGAGTCGGCCGACGTGCCTGCGGTCCCCGTGGTGGGTGACCGCGCCGGCGACGGCGTGCTGACGATCGGGACGCTCCTGCCCGAGACCGGCAACCTCGCCTTCCTCGGCCCGCCCGAGATCGCCGCCGTCCAGCTCGGCATCAGCGAGGTCAACAGCGCCGGCGGCTTCAACGGCGCCGACGTCGCGCTCGTCACCGGCGACTCCGGCGACGTCGAGAACGGCATCGCCAACCAGACCGTCGACCGGCTCCTGCAGGCCAACGTCGACGGCATCATCGGCGCTGCCTCGTCGGGTGTGACCCTGACCGTGATCGACAAGATCACCTCGGCCGGCGTCGTGCAGTTCTCCCCCGCCAACACCTCGACGGCGCTGTCGGACTACGACGACAAGGGCCTGTACTTCCGCAACGCCCCCGCCGACGTGCTCCAGGGCAACGTCCTCGGCGAGGTGATCGCCGCCGATGGCAACGCCACGGTGGCCCTCCTCGTGCTCGACGACCCGTACGGCGAGTCGCTGGCCGACCAGCTCGAGGAGTCCCTCTCCGCCTCCGGCAGCGAGGTCGTGGCGAGGGTCGTCTACGACCCGGCGGCGACCCAGTTCGACGCTGAGGTCCAAGAAGCAGCAGCGGAGGACCCCGACGCCGTGGTGCTCATCGGCTTCGACGAGAGCAGCCGGATCCTCAACACCATGGTCGAGGAGTCCATCGGCCCGCAGGACGTGGCGGTCTACGGCGTCGACGGCAACATGGGCAACGCCCTCGGCGAGCGCTTCGCCGCCGGCACCTAGCCCGATCCGCACGACGCCAGGGGCCCGGGTCGACGACCCGGGCCCCTGTCGCGCCAGGCTCGCGCCGCCTCCGTCGACCGGCCGATCGGTTCACCACTCGATGGCGGAAAAAGCACGCCGGAGCTTCTCCGCCCGCGCTTCGTTCTCCGCACCGACCCATGCGATCCGGCCGAGCAGGTGCGACCTGAAGTCGGGGTGGCCGGACCGGTTCGCCTGCTCCGGCCCGGCGCAGGCGGCGTCGTGGAGCACAGCCCGGAGGCGGTCGTAGTCGGGGCGAGCGACGTTCGAGCGCTGGTTCACGACGATTCCCGTCACCGTCTGGCGTTGCCCGGCGGTGAGGACGCGCGTCTTCGCCTCGTTGACCCGGAAGCCCTCCGTGGACGCAATGCTCTCGACGAGGCGGAGGACGGTCCCCGAGTGCCGCAGGAGGTGGCGTCGTCCCGACAGCACGAGGTCGTCGGCATAGCGGGTGTAGCTCGCACCGAGCGTCTCGGCCAGGGCCGCGAGCCTGCGGTCGAGGGCGAAGGCGCTCAGGTTGGCCAGGGCAGGCGAGGTCGGCGCCCCCTGGGCGAGGTGAGGGCTGCGCAGGTGGCGCAGCATCCTGTGGCGATGGTCGCGGAGCGCACCGCCCACCGGTGGCGCCCCGGCCACGACGTCGGCGGGTGTCACGGTGGTGCACAGCCCGGCCAGGGCGTGGGCCACCGGTTCGGGGTAACCGGCGAGCCGAAAGGTGCCGTAGACCCGACCGGCGCCCACCGACGTGAAGAAGGACTCGAGGTCGAACCGCATGACCACCGCCTGCCCGTGGTGGCGGGCTGCTCCGGTGCGCACCGAGCGTGCCGGCCTGAAGCCGTGGGCGGCGTCGTGAGCCGGGAGGCGGTCGAGGATCTGGTGGAGGACCTGGCGCTGGAGGTCCTTCAGCTCCTTCTTCGGCGCTTCCAAGAGCCGGAGGGAGCCGTTCGGCTTGCGCACCCAGCGACGGTGGTGGTGGCGGAGCCGCTCGTCGCCGCCCAGGCGTTCGAGCGACCGACGGTCTGCGAACCAGTCGAGGTGGCCAGGGGTCACGCCGAGCCAGGCTGCGAGCGCAGCCAGGTCGTCGATGGAGGGCACCGGCCACCGGGTCGGCCCCATCTCCGTGGGTGCGGCCATCCACACCTGGACCCGCAGCGGGCGCTCGGCATCGTGGAGGGCGTCGAGGAAGACGTCGCAGGCGGCGATCAGCCGGGCGAGCTCTCGCGGCCGATCCGCCGGCCGGTCCGGGTAGGCGCGGCGGACGACTCGGGCCAGCTCGACGGGCCAGTGCCGGCGGTCACCGAGCGCCCGCTTCGCCCGGCGCCCCATGGCGACGGGGTCCCAGTCGCCGGCGAGGAAGGCGCCCGCCACGGCGGTGGCCACCGTGGTGGCGTGATCAGCCCGCCGGCGGCTCATGCCGCGGTGCGTCGGCGTGCAGCAGCGGCTCCCGACCCTTCCCGTTGCGCGTGCGCGGGCGTGCACTCGGGGTGCACTGGGGCGCATGCGATGCGATGGTGAACCACTGGTTCATCCCCGGGGGAGCCCCGGAGAGGTCGATCGAGCACCGAGGCGCCCTCCGACCGACTCGGGCGCTCGCTGCCGCACCCGGGCACAGTACGACGAGTCGCCCGCCATGCACCGGACGGCGTTTGCCGGTCCGCAGCGGCGTCGCTCAGCGAGCCTTTGCCAGGGTGCCGAGGTACAGCTCGATGACCTTCGGATCTGCGAGCAGCTCGTCACCGGTGCCGCTGTAGGCGTTGGCGCCCTGGTCGAGGACGAAGGCGCGGTTGCAGATCTGCAGGCAGCGACGGGCGTTCTGCTCCACCATCACGATGGAGACACCGGCTGCGTTGATGCGACGGCAGCGGATGAACACCTCATCCTGGTAGGCGGGTGACAGCCCGGCCGACGGCTCGTCGAGCAGCAGGACCGACGGGTCCATCATGAGGGCCCGGCCCATGGCGACCATCTGACGCTCGCCGCCGGAGAGCGACCCGGCACGCTGCTTGCGACGGGTGCCGAGCAGCGGGAACAGCTCGGTCACGAAGTCGAACCGCTCGGCGAAGAGCCGGGACCTGAGGAACAGCCCCATCTGCAGGTTCTCCTCGACCGTGAGGCTGGGGAACACGTTGTTGTTCTGGGGCACGTAGCCCACGCCCTTGGCCACGAGGGCGTGGGCCTCGAGGCCGGTGATGTCCTCCCCCCTGAGGCGCACCGACCCCTCGCGGACGGGGATGAGGCCGAACAGCGCCTTGATGAGGGTCGACTTCCCGGCGCCGTTGGGGCCGATGATGCCGACGAGCTCGCCCTCGTCGAGGACGAGGTCGCAACCGTTCAGGATGTTGACCTCGGGCACATACCCGGCGACGAGACCGTCAGCCTCGAGCAGCACCGACCCGATGCCACCCGCTCGGGGCGCAGGCCCGTCCATGTCATCGACCACCTCGACCTCGATCGGGCCACGCTCGCCGCGCCCACTCATGTCATCCGCTCCTGGCCTGCGGCCGGGCCGCTCGGGCCACGCTCGCTGCGCCCGCTCATGTCATCCGCTCCTGGCCTGCGGCCGGCCCGCTCGGGCCACGCTCGCTGCGCACGCTCATGTCATCCGCTCCTGGGAGCGGCGCTGGGCATCGACCTCGGCCTGGTAGGCGGCCGCCAGCTGGCCCTCCTCCTCCTCGAAGGTGAGGGGGGCGTCGTGGTGGGCGCCGAGGTAGGCGTCGATGACCTCCTGGTTGGCACCGATGACGGCGGGGGTGCCCTCGGCGATGATGCGGCCCTCGGCCATGACCACCACCCAGTCCGAGATGTCGTACACGACGTCCATGTCGTGCTCCACGAAGACGACGGTCATCCCCGCCTCCCTCAACCCCTTGACGTGGCCGAGGAGGGACTGGGTCAGCGCCGGGTTGACCCCCGCCATGGGCTCGTCCAGCATCACCAGCTCGGGCTCGACCATCAAGGCGCGCGCCATCTCCAGCAGCTTGCGCTGCCCGCCCGAGAGCGTGCCGGCGAAGTCATCCCTCTTGGCGTCGAGCTTGAAGCGGACGAGCAGCTCCATGGCCCGCGCCTCGTTGGCCCGCTCCTGGTTGCGCCACAGGGGAGGGAACAGCGCCCGGCCGAAGCCCTCGCCCCGCTGGCCGGTGGCGCCGAGCTTCATGTTCTCCATCACCGAGAGCCGGGCCAGGGACTTCGTGAGCTGGAACGTCCGCACCATCCCCGTCCGCGCCACCTTGTGGGCCGCGACACCGGCCATGGGCCTGCCGTCGAAGCGCCACATCCCGGTGTCCGAGCGGTCGAAGCCGGTGAGCAGGTTGAAGAAGGTGGTCTTGCCTGCGCCGTTCGGGCCGATGAGAGCGGTGATGCTGCCCCGCTGGACCTCGAGGTGGTCCACGTCGACGGCGGTGAGCCCGCCGAAGCGTCGGCGAACGCCGTCGACCACGAGGATGGGGTCAGGCTTGGCGACACCCGGTTCCGGCGAGACGCCGGCGAGGGCGTCCACTGCCCGTGCGGCGGCGGGGCGGTCAGCGACGGACACTGAGATCGATCTCCCTGCGGTTGCCGAAGATGCCCTGGGGACGGAACACCATGAGCAGCATGAGGCCGATGCCGACGAGCATGAAGCGGATCTGGCCGACCTGGCTGGCGTCGATGAGCTCAGATGGGATGTAGCCCTGGCGCTGGCTCTGCGTCAGCACGTTCTCGGTGAGCGACAGCAGGGCCCAGAACAGCATCGACCCGACGACGGGGCCGAGGACCCGGGCGGTCCCGCCGAGGATGAGGGCGGCGTAGGCGAAGAAGGTGATGGGCGTGGCGAAGTTCTCGGCCTGGACCGACTGGGTGCCGATGGCGAGCACGAGGCCACCCATGGCCCCGATGACACCGCCGAAGACGAGGCTCTGCATCTTGTAGGAGACGACGTTCTTGCCCAGGCTGCGGGCGGCGTCCTCGTCCTCCCTGATCGACTTGAGGACCCGGCCCCACGGGCTCCGCATCAGCAGGAAGACGAGGAGCGACGCCAGGGCGACGAGGCCCCAGCCCACGGTCAAGATCCAGAGCACCCGCTCGGTGAAGGCCACCGGCGTCAGGCCGACGACGGCGATCACGGCCGCCACCACGAGGAGCACCGACTCCCTCGCGCCGATCACGTCCCGCTCACCCCGATCGCGCCGCGCCCAGGGCACCCGGCCGGGAAGCAGGTGGGCGGCCACCACGGCGAGGAGGGCGAGGGCGACGAGGAGGCGAACGACGTCGAAGGGCCCGATGCCCCCGTCGTAGATGGCGTCGAGCCGGTAGGTGCCGGTGCCGTAGGGGTTGATCCGGTAGAACTCACCGGCGAAGGCCGAGAGCCCGCCCGAGCCGCCGGTGTAGTCCCCGAAGGTGTCGGACCGGAACACGAGCCGCAGGATCTCCGACGAGGCGATCGTGACGATGGCCAGGTAGTCGGCCCGCAGGCGCAGGGTCGGGATGCCGAGCAGCAGGGCGAAGACGACGGCGGACAGCATGCCGACGGCGATGCCGACCCAGAGGGAGAGGCCGAAGTAGGTGACGGTGATGCCCATCCCGTAGGCACCGACGGCCAGGAACCCGGCCTGGCCGAAGTTGAGCAGCCCGGTGTAGCCGAAGTGGATGTTGAGCCCGATGGCGGCGAGCGCGTAGTAGCAGGCCTCCAACCCGAAGGCGGCCCGCAGGGCGTTGGTGGTGATGCCTCCCCAGTCCATCGCTCAGCCCACCCTCTCGGCACGCCCGAGGATGCCCTGGGGCCGGAGGAGCAGGACGAGCACGAGGACGGCCAGCGCTCCCACGTTCTTCAGCTCGGTGGAGATGACCAGCGTGGACAGGTTGGTGAACAGGCCGATGACGAAGCCACCGACGAGGGCGCCGAAGGCGGTGCCGAGGCCCCCCAGGGTGATGCCGGCGAACATGAGCAGCAGCAGCTGGAAGCCCATCTGCCAGCTCACCTGCTCACCCAGGCCGACCAGCACCCCGCCGAGGGCGGCGAGGCCACCGCCCACGATCCACACCACGGAGATCACCCGCTGGACATCGATGCCCGACGACGCTGCGAGGTCGGGGTTGTCGGCCACCGCCCGCATCGCCTTGCCCATCCGGGTGCGGGTGATGAGCAACGCCACGGCAACGAGCACGACCACCGAGATGGCGATCGAGACCAGGTCCTTCGGGGTGATGCCGACCACACCGAGACCGAGCAGGTCGACCTGGCGTTGACTGCCGTACTCGGCATACGGCTGCGTCCGACCGCCGAACTGGAAGAGGAAGACGTAGCGCAGCAGCAGCGAGAGCCCGATCGAGATCACGAGCATGGCGATGAGGCCCGTCCCCCGCTTGCGCAGCGGCCGCCAGACGGCCCGGTCGAGGAGCCCGCTCGCCGCACCACCGATCAACACGGCACCGACCGCCGCCCAGACGAGGGGGATGCCCACCGTCACGTTGAGGAACCAGGCCGTGAGGCCGCCGAACGTGACGAGCTCGCCGTGGGCGAAGTTCGTGAGCCCGGTGGTGCCGAAGATGAGCGAGAGGCCCACCGACGTGATGGCGATGATGAGCCCGAAGCGGATGCCGGCCACCCCGAGGTCGATCGCTCGCTCCGAGAACGTGGCGATGTCGCGGTCGTCCTCGCCGAAGAAGAAGTTGAGCGGTCGGTTCTGCCCCGGGTTGATGGGAAACGTCAGCGTCGCCCGGTCCTCGTCACGGAGGGCGGTGCCCTCGGGCAGGGAGTCGACGTCGATGGTGGCGCGGTACTCACCGGGCCCAGGGAGCTCGAGGGCGAAGCTGCCGTCGTCGGCGGAGGTGATCGTGTCGATCTCCGCACCGGTGGCGTCGACCACGGTGATCGCCGCCCCGGCGACGGGCACGTCCTCGCTACCGACCTCGTTGCTGAGGGTCCCCCGTATGCCCTCCCGGGCGTCCTCCTGCGCCGCCGCCGCGCCGCCGAGGAAGAAGGTGGTCACCAGCAGCACGAGCACGGACACTGCTGTTCGTTGCCTCAGCGTCGGCTCCTCGATCGGCAGGCCCGGCGGTCCTGCCCGGGTTGGATCGTCGGAGTGTAGGGGCACGCTCCGTGGCACGTCAGCGCACGTCTTCGGTCGTCGTGGTCCTTCCGGGCTCGAAGGAGTCGAAGCGGAGGCTCAGCCCAGCCCTGCGCCGGCCAGCACGTCGTCGAGGGGGGCGACGAGGCCCGTGTAGAACGGCCCGAAGTCGGCATAGACGGCCGAGGCCCGGTCGTAGCGCATGGTGTAGACGCACGCCTTGAGGTCGTCGGGGTGGACCCCGAACAACGTGACGCCCCACTCGAAGTCGTCGAGCCCCGTTGACCCGGTCACGAGCTGGATGATGCGCCCGGCGAACGTCCGGCCGGACGTGCCGTGCTCGTACATCATCTCCAGGCGGTCGTCGTAGGGCGTGGTGTACCAGTTGGCCTCGGGGTCCCGGCGCTTCGACATCCCGTAGAAGCAGAAGGCGGGCATGCCATCGGGCGGCAGGACGGGGTGCAGTCGGGCCCGGCGCTGTTTCTCGGGGACCCCGGCGCTGTACTCCGAGAGCTCGGTGAGCGAGACGTAGGAGTCGACCACCTCGAGGCCCGCCGCCTGCAGGTCGGCCTGGAACCGCCGGAGGCGCCACAGGTCGGGGCCGATGGCGAGGAAGGCGAGGTCGGCCTTGTGGCCGAGGACGGCCACCGGGACGACCTGGTGGTCGTCGCCCTCACCGGGTGCGGTGACCGCCTTGACCGCTGCGGTCACCGCTGCGCCGTCGGCGCCCGGACGGACCTTGCAGAACAGGTGGAGGACCCCCCAGCCCTCCGACGGCGTGACCGGCTCGACCATGACCTCAGCCTACGGCCGCCCCGCGCGGCACAACACCTCCGGCTCACAAGGTGCAGCCCACGCACGGACCGTCCGACTGCATCCGAGGTCGGCCGAACGTCGAGACGTTCGCCGCCACCCGCACCGGGCGGATGACCGCACCCCGACGACAACAGAGGCCGGCCCCGAGGGGCCGGCCTCCTGGTCGTGCAGGTCGTGCAGGTCGTGCAGGTCGTGCAGGTCGTGCAGGTCGTGCAGGTCGTGCAGGTCGTGCAGGTCGTGCAGGTCGTGCAGGTCGTGCAGGTCGTGCAGGTCGTGCAGGTCGAGCAGGTCGTGCAGGTCGTGCAGGTCGTGCAGGTCGTGCAGGTCGTGCAGGTCGTGCAGGTCGTGCAGGTCGTGCAGGTCGTGCAGGTCGTGCAGGTCGTGCCAGGGGACTAGTAGTCCTCCATGCCCCCCATGCCACCGCCGGCCGCAGCGCCCGCAGGCTCGGGCTTGTCGACGATGACGGCCTCGGTGGTGAGGAACAGCGCGGCGATGGACGCAGCGTTCTGCAGGGCCGAGCGGGTCACCTTGGTGGCGTCGGGGACGCCGGCCTTGATGAGGTCCTCGTACACGTCGGTGGCGGCGTTGTAGCCCTCCGCACCGCTCATGCCCTTGACCTTCTCGACGACCACGCCGCCCTCCATGCCGGCGTTGACGGCGATCTGCTTGAGGGGCTCCTCGACGGCCTTGGCCACGATGCGGGCACCGGTGGCCTCGTCACCATCGAGCGTCTTGACCAGGTCGAGGATGTCCGCCTGGGCACGGAGCAGGGCGACACCGCCGCCGGGCACGACGCCCGACTCGACGGCCGCCTTGGTGGTGCTGACGGCGTCCTCGATGCGGTGCTTCTTCTCCTTGAGCTCCACCTCGGTGGCGGCTCCGACCTTGAGGACGGCGACCCCGCCCGACAGCTTGGCCAGGCGCTCCTGGAGCTTCTCCCGGTCGTAGTCGGAGTCGGTGTTCTCGATCTCGGCCTTGATCTGGTTGACCCGGCCCTTGAGGTCGTCCTCGGACCCGGCGCCCTCGATGATCGTCGTCTCGTCCTTGGTGATGACGATCTTGCGGGCAGTGCCGAGCAGGTCGAGGGTGACGTTCTCGAGCTTGAGGCCGACCTCCTCGGTGATGACCTGGCCACCGGTGAGGATGGCGATGTCCTGGAGCATGGCCTTGCGCCGCTCGCCGAAGCCGGGGGCCTTGACGGCCACGGACTTGAACGTGCCGCGGATCTTGTTGACGACGAGCGTGGCCAGGGCCTCGCCGTCGACGTCCTCGGAGATGATCACGAGGGGCTTGGTCGACTGCATGACCTTCTCGAGCACGGGCAGCATGTCGCGCACAGCGGAGATCTTGGAGCCCACGAGGAGCACATAGGCGTCTTCGAGGACGGCCTCCATGCGCTCGGGGTCGGTGACGAAGTACGGCGAGATGTAGCCCTTGTCGAAGCGCATGCCCTCGACGAGGTCCATCTCCATGCCGAAGGTGTTGGACTCCTCGACGGTGATGACGCCGTCCTTGCCCACCTTGTCGATGGCGTCGGCGATCATGCTGCCGATCTCGGTGTCGTTGTTGGCGGAGATCGACGCCACCTGGGCGATCTGCTCCTTGGCGTCGACGTCCTTGCTCAGCTTCTCGAGCGAGGTGACGGCGGCCTCGACGGCGGCCTCGATGCCCCGCTTGAGGCCCATCGGGTTGGCGCCGGCGGCGACGTTGCGCAGACCCTCCCTGACCATGGCCCAGGCGAGCACCGTGGCGGTGGTGGTGCCGTCACCGGCGACGTCGTCGGTCTTCTTGGCAACCTCCTTGACGAGGTCGGCCCCGATCTTCTCGTAGGGGTCCTCGAGGTCGATCTCCTTGGCGACGGAGACGCCGTCCTTGGTGATCGTGGGGGCGCCCCACTTCTTGTCGAGCACGACGTTGCGGCCCTTCGGGCCGAGGGTGACGCGCACGGCGTCGGCGAGCTGGTTCATGCCGCTCTCGAGGCCACGACGGGCCTCGGTGTCGAAGGCGATGAGCTTTGCCACGGATGTCCTCCTGAGGGACGGAGCGCTTGCGATGGACGACCCCGAGGTGCGTTAGCACTCTCGCTGGTCGAGTGCTAACAGCAAACCACCTCAGGGGTCCGCCCGCAACTACGGACCTGCGCCTTGCGGGTGGTGACCGGCCCGGTGAGGCTCAACCGGTGGAGCCACGACCGTGACGGACACCGGGAGCACGTGGCGGGCGGCGGACCTCGACCTCGACGAGCTCGTCGCCGCCAAGGGGGGCCGGCGCACCAGCCTCTGCCTCCCCGCTCGGGACGAGGCCACCACCATCGGCCCCGTCGTCACCGCAATCGTCTCCGAGCTGGTCGACCGTCGGCCCCTCGTCGACGAGGTGGTCGTGGTCGACGACCGATCGTCTGACGCCACCGCCGCGGTGGCCACCGCCGCCGGCGCCACCTGCGTCCGGGCCGACAACGTGCTCCCCGAGGCGGGGCCGGGGACGGGCAAGGGCGAGGCCTTGTGGAAGTCGCTGGCGGCATCGACGGGCGACCTCGTCGCCTGGTGCGACGCCGACATCGTCGACTTCGACCCCCGCTTCGTCATCGGCCTCCTCGGCCCCCTCCTCCTCCAGCGCGACCTCGGCTTCGTGAAGGGCTCCTACGGCCGGACCGGGGGCCGGGTCACCGAGCTCGTGGCCCGGCCGCTGATCGCCCTGCTCCTGCCCGACCTCGCGAGGTTCGACCAGCCGCTCTCGGGTGAGTACGCCGGCCGTCGGGACGTCCTCGAGCACCTGCCCTTCACACAGGGCTACGGGGTCGACCTCGGCCTCCTGGCCGACGCCGTGCGCATGCTCGGGCACCGCGGCGTCGCCCAGGTCGACCTCGGCGTCCGCACGCACCGCACCCGCCCCCTGGCCGACCTCGGGCCAGCGGCGCTCGCCGTGCTCCACGAGGGGCTGCGGCGGGCAGGCGTCGAGGGGATGGCCTGGCCGGCCGCACTCCCCCGCCCCGGTGGCGTCGTCCAGCTCGTCGGCGATGGGATCCGCCCGCCCCTCGCCGACGTGGCCGGCTACCACCGCCGAGCCGGCTGAGACCTCGTTCCGCCGGTGGCAGGCCGCCACCACCAGGGCCGGACACCGGCAGAGCAGGGGTCAACCGGCGGCCAGTCGGGCCGCCACCACCTCCCGGATCGCCGCCGCAGTGTCGGAGAAGGCGCGCTCCTCCCCCACCTCGGCCACGAGCGACACGACCTCGAGGCCATCCGGTACGGCGATGCCCTCGAGCACCTCGCCCACCACAGCGAGCACCGTGACCCCCGCCGACCTGGCGAGGTCGCAGACGCCGCCGACGACCTTGCCCTCGAAGCTCTGCTCGTCGAGGAAGCCCTCACCGGTCACGACGAGGTCGGCGCCCTCGATCCGGTCGAACAGGTCGACCTCGTCGGCGACGACCTCGAAGCCGGGCACCAGCTCTGCGCCGGCGACGGCGAGACCGCCCGCCAGCCCACCTGCAGCACCAGCGCCCTGGAGCTGGCTCACGTCGATCCCGTACGACTGCTCGTAGACCTGCACGAGGCGCTCGAGCCGGCGGTGCAGGAGCTCGACCTGGGCGGCCGACGCGCCCTTCTGGGGCGCGAACGTGCGGGCGGCGTCGACGAAGCGGGTCCGGACGTCGCACGCCACCACGAGCTCGATCCCCCGCAATCGGCTGATGGGTTCGAGCGCCCGCAGGGCGCCGAGGCCGCCGTCGACCGTCGCAGAACCGCCGACCCCGACGATGACCCGTCGGCACCCCGCATCGAGCGCCGCCCCGATCAGCTCACCGGTGCCGTAGGTCGAGGCGGCCATGGCGTCGTTGCCAGCCGGTCCGCCGACGAGCTCGAGCCCCGAGGCGAGCGCCATCTCGACCACGGCGGTCGACCCTGCGTAGCGCCAGCGAGCCTCCACCGGGTCGCCCAGGGGACCGGTGACGAGCCTCGTGCGGTTGGGCCCGCCGAGCACCTCGAGCGTCCCCTCCCCCCCGTCAGCCACCGGCGCCACGTCGCAGGTGGCGCCGGCACCGGTGACCGCCGCTGCGATGGCCGCCGCCACCTCCGCCGCCGCGGCCGTGCCCCGGAACTTGTCTGGGGCGGCCAGCACGTGCACACCCCATGGTTACCCCGCACCCACCGGTGCGCCCAGAGGCGGCCATCGCGAGCACGGGGAACCGCCACCCACGTTCCGCCGGTGATCCGCCCGGTCGGTCGAGGTCGGCCACACCGACAGAACGGAGCGCGGCTGCGGGATCGTCTCCGGTGCCGTCCGTTGGTCTGAGTTCACGTTGCTGTAGGAGGCCCCTGTGTCGGGCCGCCGAGAACCTGACCGAGCACCTCGAGTGGCACCCGTCCGTCGCCGCCTTCGATCCGCCGTCCGGCCCGTGACGGCCTGCAGGCGTCGTCGTTACGGTGGCGGCCGTGTCGAGCCCCCCCGCCCGCCCCCTCGTGATCGTCTCGAACCGGGGCCCGCTGTCGTTCGCGGTCGGAGACGACGGGACGCTGGCGGTGCGCCGGGGGGCGGGAGGGCTCGTGACCGCGCTGGGGCCGGCGGTGGCGGGGACGGGGGCGACCTGGGTGGCGGCCGCCATCTCCGAGGCCGACCGGCGGGCGGCGGTCGAGGGCGGCGGCATCACCGAGGCCGAGGGCTTCCGGCTCCGGTCCCTGGTCGTGGACCTCGACGAGTACCACTCGTACTACGACGTCATCTCCAACGGCACGCTGTGGTTCCTCCACCACGGTCTCGCAGACGCTGCCCGCAGACCACGCTTCGACCGTCACTGGCGCCGTGCCTGGGCCTCCTTCGCGGCGGTGAACCGCTCGTTCGCCGAGGCCGTGGCCGACGAGGCGCCGGAGGGGGCGGTCGTCCTCGTGCAGGACTACCAGCTGCCGCTCGTGGCCGCCCCCCTCGCCGCCGAGCGCCCCGACCTGACCGTGGTCCACTTCAACCACACCCCCTTCGCCGGCCCCGAGGCGGTGGCGATGCTGCCGGATGCGGCTGCCGAGGAGCTCATGGCCGGCCTCGCCGCCCACCACGCCTGCGGGTTCCACAGCGGGCGCTGGGCCGCCTCCTTCGTCGCCTCGTGCGAAGCGGTGCTCGGGGGGGGCGGCGCGCCTCCGACCTTCGTGGCACCGGCGGCCGCCGACGCACAGGACATCCGGGGCGTGGCTGCGTCCGCCGCCTGCCGGGCCGCCCTCGACGACCTCGAGGAGCGGGTGGGGGACCGGAAGCTCATCGTGCGGGTCGACCGCATCGAGCTCTCGAAGAACCTGCTGCGCGGCTTCCACGCCTACGACGACCTGCTGCGCACGCACCCCGAGTGGCGGGAGCGGGTCGTGTTCGGTGCCTTCGTCTACCCCTCGCGCGAGGGTCTCCCCGAGTACCTGGCGTACCGCCAGGAGGTGGAGGGGCTCATCGCTCGCATCAACGCGACGTGGGCCTCACCCACGTGGACACCGATCCTCTACGACCCGAGGGACGACTTCCCCCGCTCCGTGGCCGCCCTCCGCCGCTTCGACGTGCTCCTCGTGAACCCGGTGCGGGACGGCCTCAACCTCGTGGCCAAGGAGGGAGCCCTCGTCAACGAGCGCGACGGGGTCCTGGCCCTCAGTCGCGAGTCCGGGGCCTGGGACGAGCTCGGGGGCGTGGCGCTCGACGTCCACCCCTTCGACGTCGCAGCCACGGCGGACACGCTCCACCAGGCGCTGTCGATGTCGGGCCCGCAGCGTCGGGCCCACGCCGCCGCACTCCTGGCCATCGTCGACGACCGCAGGCCCGCCGACTGGCTGGCTGACCAGCTCGCCGCCGCCGGCTGAGCCTGCGAGGAGCAGCGCACCTCCGGCAGCGGGTCCCGCTGCGGTGGGAGCTCCACGCCAACGCGGGCGGCGTCGACGGCGGCAGGACCGCACGGTGGAGGATGCCGACCACCTCCGAGCTGGCGACGGCGTGTGGCCCCCGATCGGTCGGTGACCAGGCGGCGGGCCCGAGGAACCAGCCCCGGTTCTCGACCGCCGCGCGCAGCGCCGTTGCCGATCAGGCGGTGGCGAGGTGGCGGAGGACGGCGAGCGCGCCCTCGGGGCCGTCGACCACGAGGTCGGCCCGTTCGAGCAGCTCGGGCGGCGCCTCGTCGGTGCGCACGCCCACCCGGACGGCGTGCACGCCTCCGGCGGCGAGGCGGTCGAGGGCGTCGAAGGCGGGGAGGTCGCCGACGTCGTCGCCGAGGAAGCAGGCAGCGTGGAGACCCGACACGGCGGCGGTGACCACGGTGCCCTTGTCGGCCTCGACGGGCGGGTGGAGCTCGACCGACGACTTGGCGCCGCGCACCACGAGCCCCGAGCGCGAAGCCTCTGCCGCAGCCCAGGCCCTGACCTCGGCCTCGCGATCGGGCACCGTGCGGAAGTGGAGCGTCATCGACAGCCCCTTGGGCTCGACGAGGTGGCCCAGGGCGGCGACCGCCCGCTCCACGCACCCCGCCACCACTGGCGCCCAGGTCGTCGCCGTGCCGGCCACGACGACCTGCCCGGCGCCGTCGGCCTCCTCGAGCCCGTAGAGGCCCGAGAGCCGCAACCCAGGACCCAGCCGGTCGCGCAGGAAGGCGACGGGGCGACCCGAGATCACAGCCACCACGGCGTAGCGCGCCGTCAGCGCCCGGAGGACCGCCGCCGTCCCCGGCAGCCCGAGGGCGGCCGACGGGTCGTCGACGACCGGCGCCAGTGTCCCGTCGAAGTCGGTGAGGACCGCGGCGTGCAGCGGATCGGCGAGGAGCGGGTCGAGCACGTCCCGACCGACCACCCGGGCGACGCTACCTGCGGGTCGAACAGAGCCGCCGCCGACGTCCTCGATCGCGGTCGCAGGTGACCAGTCCCGTTCGTCGCACCAGGGCCGCCGACGACGCGTCCGATCGGCGGTCGCAGGCGATCAGTCGGGTTCGAGGTCAGGTCCGAGGACGAGGAGGATCTGCGCACCGCGCAGGTCCGAGACCGGGGACGGCTCGGGCAGCTCCGTCACCTGGGGCGGGGGGGAGAGCGTCGCCGCCAGGGCGGCGGCATCCGCCTCGAAACCCTCGGCGTAGTACACGGTGCTGGCCGGGACGGTGTCGCCGCCGTTGACGTTCGACGGGGCGGCGGTGCGGTACCCGGCGGTGCCCACCTGCTCGGTGAGCTCCGCCGCTCGCCCGGACACGCCCGAGCCGTTGGCCACGAGCACCGTCACCTGCCCAGCCCGGCGGGGGGCGGACCCCCCCGTCGAGCCCTCGTCGCTGGAGTCGTCGGCTTCCGCATCTCGGTCCGCATCGCCCGAGACCTCAGCGTTGCGGGAACCGTCGGCGTCGCCTCCCTGGTCGGTGTCGCCGGAACCTTCGGCGGCACCCCCCTGGTCGGTGTCGTCCGAGCCGGTGCCGTCCGAGCCGGTGCCGTCCGAGCCGGTGTCGTCCTGACCGGTCGCCACGCCCTCGGCGGTCGAGTCGGTGGTGCCGTCGGGCTCGATGGTCGTGGAGGTGGCGTCACCGTCCCCGGCGGGGTCGCCGATGGCGACGTCGTCCGCTCGCTGTCGCCGCCCGACGTCGAGGTCCCCGGTGGTGACCTCCTCGACGCCGTCGGCGGCAGGGACCGGCTCGTCGGTGGCGCTCAGGAGCACGACGCCGAGGAGGACCGCCACGGCCACGAGGAGCAGGCCCCTGACCAGGGCGCCGCCGGTGCTGCGGCCGGGCGAAGGGCTCGCGCTCGAGCGCTGGTCGCTGCTCATCGGGCCGGGCGCCGTCCTGCGGCGGCAGGACCCTCGAAGCGCAGGCGACGGCGACGGTCACGGGCCCTGCGCACCCGGAGGACGACGAGCGGGTCGTGGGCGAACGCCTCGGACGAGTCGACCAGCGCCGCCAGCAGCTTGTAGTAGCGGGTGGGTGAGAGACCCACCCGCTGGCGGATGGCAGCCTCCTTGGACCCGGGGAGCTGCCACCAGCAGCGCTCCAGCTCGAGCACCGACCTCTCTCGTTCCGTCAGGGCCATCAGGCCCACCATGGCCGGATCGGACCGGTGATGCAAGGACCCTCAGGGCGCCAGCGGTACCGTGACGGCGCGCCGGGTTAGCTCAGCTGGTAGAGCACCTGTCTTGTAAACAGGAGGTCGTCGGTTCGAACCCGACACTCGGCTCGGCCACGCCATCATCACTCGATCAGGGGCGGTCACACCGGCTTTCGGGGTGGTCGCTCCACCCTCTCGGACCGACTCGGCCGCCGACCGGCTAAGCACCCGGGAGCCGGCGTCTGGCGACCTCGAAGCAGGCCAGCGCCCCGGCGGCGGAGACGTTCAGTGACGGCAGCGCGCCCCGGAGGGGGATCGAGGCCACGACGTCGCAGCGTGCCCGGCTCAACCGGCCGAGCCCCTTGCCCTCCGCCCCGAGCACGAGGGCGACGGACTCGGTGGCCAGGCCGAGGTCGAACAGCGAGGTGTCCCCGTCGGCATCGAGGCCGACGATCCACACGCCCTGGTCCGACGCCCGGGCCAGGGCTGCCGGGAGCCCGCTGACGACCGCCATGGCGAGGTGCTCCACGGCCCCGGCAGCGGCCTTCGCCACCGTGGGGGTCACGTGGGCGGAGCGGTGTCGCGGCAACACGATGCCCGTCGCACCTGCGCACTCGGCCGTGCGCAGGAGGGCGCCGAGGTTCTGTGGGTCGGTGATGCCGTCCACGCAGACGAGGAAGGGCTTCGTGCCCCCGGCGCCGGCGGCGGTGCAGAGCCGGTCCAGCTCGGCCTCGGGGAGGGGGTCGGCGTGGGCTAGCACCCCCTGGGGTGCCTCGGAGCTGGCCTCGGCGTCGAGCTGGCCCCGGGACACCCGCCGCACGGTGACCCTGGCCTCGGCCGCCAGCTCGAGGATGTCGCCGACGATGGGTGCCGGGTCGTCGTCCTCGACGAGCCACACGTCCCGGCACCGGCGCCGACCCACGAGCAGGAGCTCGCGCACCGCATGGCGACCCTCGACCTGCTCGCCACCCAAGCCCCGCTTGCCGCCGGGGACGGGTGACGTCCCCGCAGGGAGGGGCTGGGTGCCGGTGCGGACAGCGGACGGGCGACCGGCCCGGGTGCCGGTGGGACGACGGCGGGCGCCCCCGGAGGGACCCCCGCGCCCGGCCCCAGCACTGGCGCCACCACCCGCACCGGGCGGGCGGCCCCGCCCCGAGCCGGCGCCACCGCCACCTGTGCGGTCACGTCCTCCGGACGACGGGCGGCGCCCGGGGCTCACGGGTTGTCCCCGAGGCGGGTGACCACGCCCACCGCCCAGCAGGCGACACCCTCGCCCCGTCCCAGCGCACCGAGGCCCTCCGGACGACGACCCTTGACGGTCACGTCGGCACCCACGGCATCGGACAGGCGACGCTGCATCTCGTCCCGCTGCGGCGCCAGCCGGGGCCGTTCGCACACCACCGAGCAGTCGACGTTGCCCGGCTCCCACCCCGCCGCCCGCACCCGCTGGGCGGCCGTGCGCAGGAGCTCGATGCTGTCGGCCCCCGCCCAGCGGGGATCGGTGTCCGGGAAGTGCTCGCCGATGTCGCCGAGCCCGGCAGCGCCGAGGAGCGCATCGGTGGCGGCGTGGGCGATGGCGTCGGCATCGCTGTGGCCCGCCAGCGCCCGCTCACCGGGGAAGGCCACGCCGCCGAGCACGAGCACCCGGTCGCGATCGTCGACGAAGGGGTGGACGTCGAAGCCGAGCCCCACCCGCGACGCGCCGGCGGTGTTCCCCCTGGCACCGAGCGCGCGCTCGGCGACGGCGAGGTCACCGACGTCGGTCAGCTTGAGGTTGTCGGGGTCGCCGGGCACGACGACCACCCTGCCACCGATCGCCTCCACCAGCGCACCGTCATCCGTGGCCTCGGGCGACCCGGCATGGGCCCGACGGAGGGCCTCGGCGGCGAACGCCTGGGGCGTCTGCACGGTCACCAGCCCGACCCGATCCACCGTCCCGGTGACGCGCCCGCCTGCGTCCACGCGCTTGACCGTGTCGGTCAGGGTCACGCCCGGGAGGGCGGCGTCGGCCCCCGCCGCCACCGCAGCGACGACGGCGTCGAAGAGGGCGGCGGATGCCAGGGGGCGGGCGCCGTCGTGCACCACGACCACCTCTGCCTCGGCCGGCACCACCGCCAGGCCGGCCCGCACCGAAGCGGACCTGGTGGCGCCCCCGGCCACCACCACGTCAGCGCCCGGGACCTCGACGCGGCCGGCCTCGGCGGAGGGCACGACGACGACCACGCCGGCACACGACGCTGCCGCCCGGGCGCCGGCCACCGTCCAGTCGACCACCCGGTGCCCGGCCAGCGACGCCCACTGCTTCGGACCGCCGAAGCGGCTGCCCGACCCTGCCGCGACGACCACCACCCAGGCGCCAGGGGGGACGTCGCTCATCCCGGGAGGGGGGCGTGGGGCAGCCCGCCCTGTGCGGCGCAGCGCCCGCCAACGGCGGTCACGCCGACGTCCGCACCGCGGCGATCGCCACCGTCGTCCACCACCATCGTCCCGTCCTCGAGAGCGCACCGCCCCGGCCCCGACGGGGTCACGGTAACCGCACGGCCCGGCGGCTCGGAGTGACGCCCGGCACAGTCACGCGCCGTGGCTAGCATCCGTGCCACATGGTCGACGTGAACCTGCTGTCCGACGTGGAGCTGTTCAGGGCCCTGTCCCCGGACGCGTTCGAGCAGGTGGCGGGGGAGGCACGGCCCCGCAGCCTGCGCCGGGGTGACGTGCTCTTCGCCGAGGGCGACATCGCCGAGGAGCTCTTCATCGTCGAGTCCGGCCGGATCGCCATCGCCAACCGCTCGATCGACGGACGGGAGTCGGTCGTCGCCCTCATGGAGCCGGGCGACGTCTTCGGGGAGATGCCCCTCTTCGACGGGATCATCGGCCGGTCGGCCCACGCCCGGGCCCTCGAGGCGTCGCAGGTCTACGCCGTCTCGTACGCACCACTGCGGGACATCTTCGAGCGCAAGCCGGAGCTGCTGTGGGGGGTGGTCGACCTGCTCGCCCGCCGGCTCCGCACCATGAACATGGCCCTCGCCGACTCGGCCTTCCTCGACGTGACGGGACGCACGGCCAAGCGCGTGCTCGAGCTCTCCGCCGGGGCCGACGAGTTCACCTTGCCCGTCACCCAAGAGGAGCTCGCCGGCCTCGTCGGTGCCTCGCGCGAGCGGGTGAACAAGGCCATCTCGTCCTTCATCCGCCTCGGGTGGCTGGAGCAGCGCGAGCGCAAGTACACGATCACCGACCGCGAGCAGCTCAACCGCCGGTCCCGCTGACGCACCCCTCCTGGCCCGCGACCGAGCCTCGACGGCCGGGATCGGTGAGCGAGTCGGCTCAGGAGTAGCGGTCGAGGATGCTCGCCTCGGCCAGCCGGGCGAGGCCCTCCTTGATGGCCCGCGCCCTCGCTGGGTCGACGCCCTTCACGTCGTCGAAGTCGGTGACGCTGGCCCGCAGCACCTTCTGGAGGCTGCCGAAGCGCTCGACGATGTCGGCGACGACCTTCTCGGGCAACCGCGGCACCTTGGCCAGCAGCCGGAAGCCACGGGGCGCCAGGTTGGTGTCGAGGTCGACCGGACCCTCGGGCAGGTGGAGCATCGCCGCCACGGCCCCGAGGTCGAGCAGGTCGTCGGTGCCGAGCTCGGTAAGCGAGGTGAGGGCCTCCTCGAGGTGCCAGGAGAGCTCTTCGTGGAAGTAGTCCCTGAGCACGAGGCGACGGTCGTCCTCGACACCACCCATGAGCTCCTCGAGCTGGAGCCGCACGAGCCGCCCGTCGACGCCGAGCTCGATGATGTAGCCGTCGATCTCCTCGGCGATGCGCCGGACCATCTCGGTGCGCTGGAGGACCGAGACGACGTCGCGCACCGTCACGAGATCCTCGATCTCGAGAGCGGAGAGGGCACCGGAGACGTTGTCGAGGCGGTTCTTGTAGCGCTCCAGGGTCGACAGCGCCTGGTTGGCCCGGTTCAGCAGCCGGGGGATGGGCTCGAGGGGGTGCTTGTCGCCGTTGACGTAGACGGCGATCACCTCCTGGTCCTCCGAGACGCACACCACAGGCACCGGGATGGAGCGGGCGACGCGCTCCGCGGTGCGGTGCCGGGTCCCCGTCTCCGACGTCGGGACGTTGGGGTTGGGGACGAGGTGGACGTTGGCCCTGGCGACCCGGCTGGCATCGGTGGCGAGGATGATGGCGCCGTCCATCTTCGCCAGCTCCGAGAGGCGCTGCGGGCTGAAGGCGGCGTCGAGCAGGAAGCCGCCCGAGCAGATGTTGAGCACCTCGGGACCGTCCCCGACGACGACGAGGGCGCCCATGCTCGCCTGGAGGATCCGGTCGAGGCCCTCGCGCAGCGGCGTGCCCGGCGCCACGGCGGCGAGCGCGCTGAGCAGCGTCACGCTCCTCCGGGGTGCCATCGCCCGAGTGTACGTTCGACACCTGCGGCGGGCCGCCGATCTCGGACCTTCCCGCCTCTCGCGGCGGCACCGTCGGAGCCGCCGTTCAACGCGATGCGGCGCCTGCGCACCCCGGTCCGGCGTGAGCGCCCGGCACCGGCTCAGGCGCCTCCCCGGTGGCTCCGCAACGCCACCACGTCGTGGGTCCCACCACCTCGCACCTCGGAGACGTCGATGACCGGGGCGCCCCGGCCGAAGCCGCAACCGGCGAGGTCGATCGCCTCGGCGGCCGTCGTCGCCCGCAGCGCGACGATCCCGTCGGGCGCCTCCGGAGCCGATGCGGGGACGATGGCGGTGCGGAACCCGAGCCTGGCTGCCTCGGCCAGGCGGCGGGCGGTCTGGCCGACCTGTCGCAGCTCCCCCCCGAGGCCGATCTCACCGCAGGCGACGAGGTCGGGCGCGACCGCCCGACCGGTGCTGGCGGAGACGAGGGCGAGTGCCACGGCCAGGTCGGCGCCCGGCTCGTGCAGCCGGACCCCGCCCACGGCCGATGCATGGACGTCGCCCCCGCCGATGGTGAGGCCGACCCGCCGGTCGAGGACGGCCAGGATGAGCGCCAGCCGGCTCGGGTCGAGGCCCTGCACGGCCCGCCGGGGCTGGGGGGTGGTGGCCGGGCCGACGAGCGCCTGGACCTCGATGAGGAGGGGTCGGTTGCCCTCGACGGTGGGCACGACCACCGACCCCGCCACACCCGTCCGGCGGTCGGCCAGGAACAGGCCGCTGGCGTCGGGGACGCCCACGAGGCCACCTTCGGCCATCTCGAAGAGCCCGAGCTCCTGGGTGGAGCCGAAGCGGTGCTTGACCGCGCGGAGCAGGCGCAGCGCATGGTGGCGGTCCCCCTCGAAGCTGAGGACCGTGTCGACGACGTGCTCGAGCACGCGCGGCCCGGCGAGGCCCCCGTCCTTGGTGACGTGGCCGACGAGCAGCGTCATGAGACCGCGCTCCTTGGCCTCACGCACGAGGCGGTGGGCGCAGTCCCGGACCTGGCCGACGGTTCCGGGCGCCGAGCCGAGGGCGGGGTCGTAGACGCTCTGGATCGAGTCGACCACCACGACCTGGGGCGCCACCTCGGCGACGTGGCCGAGGATGTCGGGCAGGCAGGTCTCGGCCACCAGGTGCAGGCGTGGGTGCATCGCCCCCAGCCGCTCCGCCCGGAGGCGCACCTGCTGGGCGGACTCCTCGGCCGAGACGAGCAGCACCCGGGCGTTCGCCTCGGCCATGGCGCCGAGGGCCTGGAGCAGCAGGGTCGACTTGCCGATGCCGGGCTCACCACCGACGAGGGTGACCGAGCCAGGGACGAGGCCGCCCCCGAGGACCCGGTCGAGCTCGCCGATCCCGGTGGAGAGCGGCAGCCACTCGTCGAGGTCGACCTCGGTGACCGGGACGGCCTTCCCCGCCGGGGCAGGGTGGCCGGTGGGGGACGTCGCCTTCGGCTGCTCCTCCTCGAGGGTGCTCCAGGACGCGCACGACGGGCAGCGGCCGAGCCACTTCGGGCTCTCGTCGCCGCACTCGCTACACCGGAAGATGGTCCTCACCTTGGCCACGTGCCGACCCTACGGACGAGGTGTGACACCACCGGGCACGCCGGCACGCCACGAGCCGGCTCCCACGTCGGTCGACGGATGAGACGCCCTAGCGTCCGGTCCATGGCGGACCAGGCGGACCAGGCGGACCAGGCGGACCAGGCGGACCGGGCGGACCGGGCGGACCGGGCGGACCGGGCGGACCGGGCGGACCGGGCGGGAGCGTCCGGGGAGCACACCTACCTGGTGATTGCGAACGCCGGCGCCGGGACGGCGGAGCAGCCGCGGGTCGACGCCGCCGTCGCCACGCTTGCCGCGGCCGGGCCGACCAGGCTGTGGCGCACGGGCGGCGTCGAGGAGCTCGACCAGGCGCTCGAAGGTGCCGTCGCCGCCGGCCACGTGATCGTCGCCGTCGGCGGGGATGGCAGCCTCCACGCCGTCGTGAGCCGGCTGCGAGCGAGGCGCGAGCTCAGCGACGCCCTCCTCGGCCTCGTCCCCTGCGGCACGGGCAACGACTTCGCCAGGGGCTTGGACGTGCCCCTCGAGGCGGTCGGGGCCGCCCAGCGGATCGTCGGCGGCACCCGTCGTCGCCTCGACCTGCTGGTGGACGACGCGGACGACGTCGTCGTCAACTCGGTGCACGCCGGGCTCGGTGCCGTGGCCGCAGGTCGGGCCGAGGGCCTCAAGGAGCGCCTCGGCGCCGTCGCCTACCCGCTCGGCGCCGTGCTCGAGGCGGTGCGGGCCGACGGCTGGAAGCTGACGGTGACCGTCGACGGGACCGCCCTCGAGCTCCCGGACCGACGAGCCCTGATGGTCGGCGTCGGCAACGGCCCGTCCATCGGCGGGGGCACCGTGCTGTGCCCGGGCGCCGACCCGGGCGACGGCCTGCTCGACGTCGTCGTGTCCTGCGCCACGGGGCCGGCCGCACGCGTCGCCTTCGGCGCCGCCCTGGGCGCCGGCACCCACGTGGAGCGCGACGATGTCGTCACCGCCAGGGGCTACGAGGTCCGCATCAGCGGCGACCCGATCTCCTACGACGCCGACGGGGAGGTGTCGGACGAGGTGGCAGACCGCACCTACCGGGTCGAACCCGGCGCCTGGACCCTCATCTGCTGAACGCCGGGGACCGGAGCCCCCGTCCCGCTAGAACCGGCCCCGGAGCGGCCGGACGATGTGCTCGAGGACGCGCTGGGGCGTGCCCCTGTGGGCCCAGCGGGATTCGATGATCTGCTCGCTGTTGGCCACGTCCTCGTCGTAGTGGCGGTTCAGCTCGGCGACCACCTCGGCGTCGAGCACCATCACCTCGATCTCGTGGTTGAGCTTCATCGACCGACGGTCGAAGTTGGCCGAGCCCACGCAGGCCACCATGTCGTCGACGAGGACGATCTTGGCGTGGATCATAGTCGGCTGGTAGCTCCAGATGCGCACGCCGGCCTCGAGCAGCCGGGCGAACTGCGCCTCTGCCGCCAGCTGGACGAAGCGCTGGTCGGCGTTCTTCCCCGGCAGCATGACCTCCACGTCGACGCCCCGCCCGGCGGCATCACCGAGGAGGCCGAGGAAGTGGTCGTCGGGCGCGAAGTAGGCGCTCGTGATGCGGACCCGCCGCTGGGCCAGGGTGAGGAGGGCGGCCATGACGTTGGCGATGTCCGACCAGCCCTTCTCGGCCGAGCCCCTGACCACTTGGACCACGTGGTCGCCGGTCCGCTCCTGGTCGGGGAACTCGTCGTCGAGCTCGCACGCCATCCGGCCGGCGTCGACCCAGTCGGTGGCGAAGGCGGCGATGAGCCCGTCCACGGCCGGACCCCTGATGCGGAGGTGGGTGTCCCGCCACTCGTCGGGGTTGCGGGCGTCGCCCATCCACTCCTTGGACGTGTTCACACCGCCGGCGAAGCCGACCTTGTTGTCGACGACCAGGACCTTGCGGTGGGTGCGGTTCTCCTGCTCCCAGATCCGCAGGTTGCTCGGCGGGCGGAAGATCTCGAAGTCGACCCCGCCCTCCCGCAGCTCGGTCACCTTCTCCTTCGGGAGCCAACGGCTGCCGATGGCGTCGACGATCATCCTGACCCTGACGCCCGCCTGCGCCCGCTCGATCAGCGCTGCCGAGACGTCGTCGACGACCTTCCCCTCGGCGAACTGGAACGTCGTCAGGTCGATGTTGCGCTCGGCACCGGCGATCGCCTCGAGCATGGCGGGGAAGACCTCGTCGCCGTTGCGGAGGACGTCGACGTGGTTGCCCTCCGTGGCCGGGATGCCGATGAGGCTCTCGAGCCCCCGTCGGAGGCGGTGCACCTCGGCGTCGGCGTCCTGGTCGACCTCGGCCTCGGCGCGCATGGGACGAGGGTACTGGCGCCCCCTGCCCCCGCAACGAGCGGGACGCAGCACCGGGAGTGGTGGCCTCCAGGGGGTCAGGCCGACGCCGGCCCTCGGCGGCGGTGCCGTGCCAGTGCCCGGCGGGTGACGACGACGACGAGCGCCACCACCGCAGTGGCCGCGGCGGCCAGCCAGAGGAGCGCGGTCGTCTGCAGTCGGGTGCCGGTCGCCGAGATGTCGAGCCGCTCACCGAGGACCGGCTCCCAGGCCGACCGGTTGCCCTCGGTGACGCCGTTGCCGGCGGCCTCCCCGGGGAGCGTCACCGCCACCTCGAACGTGACGACCTCGGCCAGGGGACGACCGGCCTGCACGGCGACCTCCTCGTCGGAGAGCCCGATGTTCGTGCCATCGAGCCGCTCACGGAGCGCGTCGTCGCTGAACCCGGCGAGGCCGTCGCTGAGATCGATGGTGGCCGTCACGTCCCACCGGTCCTGCACGACCGACGGCCGACGCCGGACGACCAGGTCTCGGAACGGTCCACTTGCGCCCGTGACCTGCTCGAGCACGACCCCCGCCTGCTCCGGCGAGTCGAAGGGCTTCGAAGCCCGGATCCAGGTGCGACCGTCACCCTCGAGAGCGGGGCCCGTCACCATCCAGCCCGTGGCCTCCAGGTCACCGACCTCCAGCTGGTCGGCCAGCTCGGGCACGCGGGCGGCGGCATCCTCGTCGAGCGCCACCGCCACCTCCACCTGCCCGGTCCCGTCGTCTCGGACGTCGATGGCCACGCGCGTGTGCACCTGGCACCCGGAGAGGACGATGAGCGCCGGCACCAGGAGGACGGTGCGCCACCACCGCCGCCCGTCGGGTCGCGTCACGTGGTGCGGACGATGAGCAGCGAGCAGGCAAGGGAGTGGCTCACCTTGTTCGGCACCGAGCCGAGGGTGAAGAAGCGCCGTGGGCCTGTCATGCCCACGTTGCCGACGACGACGAGGTCGTACCCACCGGCGGCGGCGGCCTCGACGATGGCCGCCGCCGCATCACCACCTGCTGCAAGGGGCTCGACGGCGATGCCCGACCCCGCCAGCCGTGCGACCTCGGCGTCGACCACCGCCTGCGCTGCCGGCCCGGCGCTCAGCACCGTCAACGACGCCCCGCTGGTCGCAGCCACCTCGACCGCCCGGTCGACCGCCCTCGTCGCCGTCGACGAGCCGTCGGTCGCCACCAGGATCCGGGAGGGCACACAGGCAGCGTAGGGCGACGCCCATCGGGACCGCCGTGCAGCACGAGGCCCCCGCCTCGGCGGGGGCCTCACGTGCTGCTGCGATACGCCTCGTCCCGCTACAGCGGGTCGGCGGCGGGGCCGGTCTCGGCGAGCTCCTCGACCGGCGGGGGCTCGAAGCCCTCGACGGCGGTGAAGCTGAGCCGCATGCTCCCCGGGGTCTCCGGGTCGGGCTCGGTGTCGACGATGACGGTCTCGCCGGCGTGGAAGGTCTTGAACAGGATCCGCTCCGACATGGGGTCCTCGATCTGGCGCTGGATGGCACGGCGCAGCGGCCGGGCACCCATCGAGGCGTCGTAGCCCGCGGCGGCGAGGTGGAGCTTGGCCTCGGTGGTGAGCGTGAGGCCGATGCCCTGCGCCACCAGCTGGGTGGTGACCCGCCTGATCATCAGGTCGACGATCGTGGTCACCTCCTGCTTGGACAGCTCGTGGAACACGATCGTCTCGTCGATGCGGTTCAAGAACTCCGGCCTGAAGTGCTGCTTCAGGGCGTCGTTGACCTTCTCCTTCATTTTGGCGTAGGAGATGGCCTCGTCCTGGCGGGAGAACCCGACGTTCGCCTTGCGGAGGTCGCCGGTCCCGAGGTTCGACGTCATGATCAGCACCGTGTTGCGGAAGTCGACGCTGCGGCCCTGGCTGTCGGTGAGGCGCCCCTCCTCCAGGATCTGGAGCAGGGTGTTGAACACGTCGGGGTGCGCCTTCTCGATCTCGTCGAACAGCACCACCGAGAACGGCTTGCGCCGCACGGCCTCGGTGAGCTGGCCGCCCTCCTCGTAGCCGACGTACCCGGGGGGCGAACCGACGAGGCGGCTCACCGTGTGCTTCTCCATGTACTCCGACATGTCGAGGGTGATGAGGCTGGTCTCGTCACCGAAGAGGAACTCCGACAGGGTCTTGGCCAGCTCGGTCTTGCCGACACCGGTCGGGCCCAGGAAGATGAACGATCCGCTCGGGCGCTTGGGGTCCTTGAGGCCGGCCCTGGTGCGGCGCATCGCCTGGGAGACGGCCCGGATGGCGTCCTCCTGGCCGATGACCCGCTTGTGGAGCTCGTCCTCCATCCGCAGGAGCTTGGCGGTCTCCTCCTCGGTGAGCTTGTAGACGGGGATGCCGGTCCACAGCGAGAGCACCTCGGCGATCGACTCCTCGTCGACCTCGTCGAACAGGTCGACGCCCGACTCCTTGATCTCGCGCTCCTTCGTGGCCTTCTGCTCGAGCAGCGCCTTCTCCTGGTCGCGGAGCTTGCCGGCCTCCTCGTACTGCTGGCCCTCCACCGCCTCCTTCTTGGCCTGCACGACCCGGGACAGCTCGTTCTCGAGGTCCTTGTAGTCGGGCGGGGTCTGCATGCGACGGATGCGCATGCGGCTGCCGGCCTCGTCGATGAGGTCGATGGCCTTGTCCGGCAGGTGGCGGTCGGAGATGTAGCGGTCGGCGAGGTTGGCCGCAGCGACGAGCGCCTGATCGGTGATCGTGACCCGGTGGTGGCTCTCGTAGCGGTCGCGCAGGCCCTTGAGGATCTCGATGGTGTGGGCCACGGACGGCTCCTCCACCTTGATCGGCTGGAAGCGGCGCTCGAGGGCGGCGTCCTTCTCGAGGTGCTTGCGGTACTCGTCGAGGGTGGTGGCGCCGATGGTCTGCAGCTCGCCGCGGGCCAGCATCGGCTTGAGGATGCTTGCGGCGTCGATGGCGCCCTCGGCCGCACCTGCGCCCACGAGGGTGTGCAGCTCGTCGATGAACAGGATGATGTCGCCGCGGGTGCGGATCTCCTTGAGCACCTTCTTGAGGCGCTCCTCGAAGTCACCCCGGTAGCGGGACCCGGCCACGAGGGCACCGAGGTCGAGCGTGTAGAGCTGCTTGCCCCGGATCGTCTCGGGGACGTCGTTGGTCGTGATCTTCTGGGCGAGGCCCTCGACGATGGCGGTCTTGCCCACGCCTGGCTCCCCGATGAGGACGGGGTTGTTCTTCGTGCGGCGTGACAGCACCTGCATGACCCGTTCGATCTCGCGGGCCCTGCCGATGACCGGGTCGAGCTTCTTCTCGCGAGCCTGCTGGGTGAGGTTGCGGCCGAACTGGTCGAGCACGAGGGAGCCGGACTGGCCGGCCTCGCCCTGGGCGCCCGCCGCCGCACCCTGCTTGCCGCCGCCGGGGGCGGACTCGCCAGACCCAGTCCCGGAGTAGCCCGAGAGGAGCTGGATGACTTGCTGGCGCACCCTGCTGAGGTCGGCGCCCAGCTTGACCAGGACCTGGGCGGCAACCCCTTCGCCCTCGCGGATGAGGCCGAGGAGGATGTGCTCGGTGCCGATGTAGTTGTGCCCGAGCTGGAGCGCCTCACGGAGGCTGAGCTCGAGCACCTTCTTGGCGCGCGGCGTGAAGGGGATGTGGCCGGACGGCGAGCTGCCACCCTGGCCGATGATCTCCTCCACCTGGCTGCGCACGGCCTCGAGCGAGATGCCGAGCGACTCGAGCGCCTTCGCGGCCACCCCCTCGCCCTCGTGGATCAGCCCGAGCAGGATGTGCTCGGTCCCGATGTAGTTGTGGTTGAGCAGCCGTGCTTCCTCTTGGGCGAGCACGACGACCCTGCGGGCTCGGTCGGTGAACCGTTCGAACACTTGGCGCCCTCCTCGGCTGGGCGGTGACGTAGGGCGAGTGTACCGACCGACCCCCCCGTAGCACCGCTCGGCCTGCTGCCCGTCCGGCGCGTTGTCCGGCGATCGTTCCGGAGGGGTCGGGGACTTCTGGTTGTGAAGACGCCACCGCTACCGTGAGATCGTGGCTTCGCCATCCAACCTGCTGGTCCTGCCGGGGATGTCGGGCGAGCTCGAACGGGTCGCGGTCGCACTGCGGGCCGCGGTCGTCACCGATGACGCCTTCTTCAGCGAGCTCACGAGCCACCTCGTCGATGCCGGCGGCAAGCTGCTCCGGCCCGCCCTCGCTGTGGCCGCCGGTGCCATCGCCGACCCTGCGTCGCCCGTGCCCGACGCAGTCGTCCTCGGCGGCGTGGCCGTCGAGCTCGTCCAGACGGGCTCGCTCTACCACGACGACGTGATGGACGAAGCCCTCACCCGCCGCAGCGTCGACTCCGTGAACGCCAGGTGGGGAAACCTGCAGGCCATCCTCGCCGGTGACTTCCTCCTGGCCAAGGCATCCGAGATCGCCGCCTCGCTCGGCACCGAGGTCGCCGGCCTGCTCGCCGCCACGATCGGTCGGATGTGCGAAGGGCAGGTGCGCGAGCTGCAGACGACCTTCGACGTCGGGCGCAGCGAGGAGCAGTACCTCGCCGCCATCGACGGCAAGACCGCCTCGCTCTTCGCCACCGCCGCCCGCATCGGTGCGCTCGTGGTCGACCTGCCGCCCGCCGACGTCGAGTCCCTCACCACCTTCGGGCACCGCTTCGGGATGGGGTTCCAGGTGGTGGACGACATCCTCGATGTCGTCGCCACCGACGAGCAGCTCGGCAAGCCGGCTGGGAACGACCTGGCCGAGGGCATCTACACGTTCCCTACCATCAGGGCGATGCAGCACCCGCTCGTCGGTGACGAGCTCGTCGCTCTGCTCGGCCGCCCCCTCGACCGCGAGTCGGTCGACCGGGCCCGCACGCTGGTGCGCACCGGTGACGCCCTCGAGGAGGCGACCACCCTCGCCCGTCGCCACTGCATCGACGCCGTCGCCGCCCTCGACGACCTCCCAGAGAACGCCGCCGTCGACCACCTGCGCACCTTGGCGCTCGGCCTCCTCGATCACATCCCGCACTGACCCCGGACCGGCCGCCGACAGGCTTCTGTCGGTGGTCCACCCGGATGGACGATGCCGAACACCGACGGCTCGGAAGAGGCTGGCTCCTGTCGGTGCTCGGCCCCGATCGACGATGCCGGACACTGACAGCGAAGAGTGGGTCAGGCGAGTGCGCGCTCGAGGGCGGGCCGCAGGTCGTCGGGGGTGAGGCGCTCGACCCGGACGGCGTCGCACCCGACCCAGGCGGCCGCCTCCACCAGTGCTTCGGCCAGGGCGGGCACCCACCGGGCACCGGCCAGGGACACCTGGCGTGCGACCAGCGTGGCCCCCTCCCGCGCTGGGTCGACCCGCCCGACGAGGCGACCCCCGGCGAGGAGCGGCATCGTGAAGTAGCCGTGCACCCGCTTCGACTTCGGCACGTACGCCTCGAGCCGGTGTTTGAAGCCGAACACCCGCTCGGTCCTGGCCCGGTCCCACACCAGCGAGTCGAACGGCGAGACCAGCGTGGTGCGGTGGCGGCCCCTCGGGGGGCCGGCGCCGAGGGCCGCCGGATGGGCCCACGCCGGCTGGTCCCAGCCCTCGACCTCGACGGGCACGAGCCCGGCGTCGGGGATGGCGGCGTCGACGGCGGCCAGCCGGAGGCGATGGTGGTCGGCCAGGTCGGCGCGGGTGGCGACCCCAAGGCGCGCCGCCGCCGCCGCCACCAGCGCCACTGCGCACTCGTGGTCGTCGGGGCGCTGGGCCATGAGCTCGGGGGGGATCGCCCGGTCGGCCAGGTCGTAGACCCGCTTCCAGCCCCGCCGCTCCACGCACACCAGCTCCCCCTCGCTCAGGAGCTGCTCGGCGGCGATCTTCACCTCCGACCAGTCCCACCAGGGCCCTCCCCGCTTGGCCCCACCCAGCTCGGTGGCGGTCTTGGGGCCGTCGGCGAGGGCCTTCCGCACGGCCGCACGCGCCTCGAGGCGGGTGGACCGCTCGCCGAGCCGGGCCTGCCAGGCACGCCGGCGGGCACCGAACCAGGGCCATGACCCGATGGGCAGGACGCAGGCGGCGTGGGACCAGTACTCGAAGCTCCTGGCCGGATGGGCCCAGTACGCCGCCTCGACCGCCGGGCGCCCGACCGGGCCGAGCCGGGCGAAGGGGACGAGCTCGTGGCTGCGGGCCAGGACCGAGATCGTGTCGAGCTGCACGGCACCGAGCCGGACGAGCAGGCCTCCGACGCCGGCCCGCCGGTCGGGCGCCCCCAGCAACCCCTGGGCGGCCAGCGCCATCCGCCCGGCCTCGTCGGCGGACAAGGCGTCGACCACCGGCTGGATGGTACGTGGCCGGTCGCCGCGGCCCGCCGGACCTGGGCACTCCCGGCCGGAGCACGACGCCGGACATCTGACCTCCGATCGGATGTCGGGCGCTCGAGGGCGCACACATCCGGCACGCACGCCCCAATCCACGCCGCAGCGGCTCGCCGGTGTCGGCTCGTCCCGTTCGCCGGCGTCCCGGTCCTCGGCTGTACCGACCTCGTCGTGTTCGAGGCGCTCTTCGACCGTTCGGAGGACTGGGCCGACATCGAGGCCCTCGTCGCCGCCCGCACGCTCGGTCTGTTCGAGGTGCGGGCGACCATCGTGGCGCTCCTCGGCGGCGATGACCACCGGGTCGGGCGCTTCGACCGCCTGACCGGTGATGAGGCGCCCGAGCCGGTCACCTGAGCTCATGGGGTGCGACGAGGAGATCCCCGCAGGCTCGGGCGGTGGAGATCCCGTCGGGACCACGGGCTCACCGACCTGCGGTCCTCGGTGGCGCTCCCCGACCCCGGGCGCCGAGGACGGTGAGGGAGGCGGCCAGGAGGGCCAAGGCCGGGAGCGGAAGCGAGAGCGGCATCGACCTGGGTGCCACACCACCCAGGGTGAGCACGAGGAAGCCGGCGGACGCCAGGAGCGTCGCCACCACTGCCCGCCCGCCGCGCACGTCGGCAGCAATGGTGCGGCGCCGTCCGAGCCGTCGCGCCAGGGGAAGCAGGGTGACGAGGACGGCGGCGCAGCCTCCGATCCACAGGGGACGGGTGAGCCACCAGCCGATCGAACCGGTGGGCACGTCGGGCACGATGCCGGCCGGGAGGAGCAGGAGGGCGGCGATCGTCATGGCTGCGAAGTGCCAGAGGTAGACGCCCATGGCGACGGCGTTCAGCGAGGCGATGCGCGCCGCCGTCGCCGGTCGCGCCGTGCGAGCGCCGAGTCGACGCCGGGCGGCGACGAGCAGCCCGACCTGCGTCACAGCCAGGCCGGCCATGGCCAGTGACGGAGGGCCGGCGTTGGTGACACCCATGCCGGGCACGCTGACCATCGAGTGCGGGTAGCCCAAGGCACCGACGAGCACGGCCATGAGACCGCAACCGGCAGCGGCGATGGCGAGGCCCGTGCGGACCGGGAGCCGCAGGGCCCCGGCCTGCCAGGCGACGCCGAGCTGGTGGGCGCCTCCCCAGACGAAGACGAGGTTGCACCAGGCGAGCGCCGGCTCGCCGACGGCACGGGCCACGACATCGACGACGGCGGCGGCGGCGAAGAGGGCGATCGGCACCCGCAGCCCCCAGCGCCTCTGGGCGGCGACGGCGAGCGGCGTCCCCAGCAGCACGACTGCGTAGGCGGCCAGGAACCACAGGTGCATCGTGAGCGCGCGCCCGGCGACCGAGACGGTGGCCGGGGACAGGCCGACCGCAGCGGCGACGGCCAGCACCGCGGCAGCCAGCACGGCGTACGACAGGGTCGGGCCGGCGAGGCGCTCCACGCGCGAGCCGAGCCACGTCCCGAAGCGGTCGTTGCCCCCGAGTGAGGCGGCGTTGGCCACGCCTCCGCAGAAGAACACGAGGGGCATCACCTGGAACCCGTAGGTCAGCCACTGGGTCCAGGGGCTGGCGCCCAGCACGTGCTCGGCCTCGAAGCCGCCGTTCCGCCATGCCACCGCAGCGACGAGGGCGTGGCCCACGGCGACGGTGAGGACGGACACGACCCTGACCGCGTCGATGACCGTGTCCCGCTCGGAGCTCGGCCCGCCGGGACGAAGTGGTCTGGCGGTCGGGGCGGCCGAGGTCGACGTCGTGGCGTTGTCCATGCATCCACCGTGCGCCAGCTGCGCCTCCCGCGATCCCCGGCCGATCCCCCAACGTGCACTGGGGTCGTGCTGGGGTCGTGCTGGGGTCGCGCTCGGGTCGTGGCGCCGGGCCCGTGCTGGGGTCGTGCTGGGGTCGCGCTCGGGTCGTGGCGCCCGGGCCCGTCGGTGGGTCAGCGCTCGGGCGGCTCAGGTCGCAGCGTCGGGAAGAGGATGACGTCGCGGATGCTGGTGGTGTCGGTGAGGAGCATCACGAGCCGGTCGATCCCGATGCCGAGGCCTCCCGTGGGGGGCAGGCCGTACTCGAGAGCACGGACGTAGTCGGCGTCGACGGCCATGGCCTCGTCGTCACCCGCCGCCCTGCGCCCGGCCTGGTCCTCGAAGCGTGCCCGCTGGTCGTCAGGGTCGGTGAGCTCGCTGAACGCGTTGCCGAGCTCGCGTCCAGCCACGATCGGCTCGAAGCGCTCGACCATCCCCTCGAGCTCACGGTGGTCGCGCGCCAGCGGGGACACCTCCTTCGGGTAGTCGAGGACGAACACGGGCTCCCACAGGTTCGCCTCGGTCGTCGCTTCGTACAGCTCGAGGATGAGCTTGCCTGCACCCTCCCCGCCCTCCAGGGCAATGCCGTGCTCCAGGCAGTGCGCCCGGAGCTCCTCGACGGGGGTGCGCAGGTCGACCCGGATGCCGGCGTGCTCCTCAAGCAGGTGGAACATGCTGGCACGGCGCCACGGGGGCGTGAGGTCGAGCGGGCGACCGCCGTAGGTGAGCTCGGTGGTGCCGTGGAGCTCCTGCGCCAGGTGGGCGACAAGCTCCTCGGTGAGGCGCATCATGTCCCCGTAGTCGGCGTACGCCTGGTACAGCTCGAGCATCGTGAACTCCGGGTTGTGCCGGGTCGACATGCCCTCGTTGCGGAACGTCCGCCCGAGCTCGAACACCTTCTCGAACCCGCCGACCACGAGGCGCTTGAGGTAGAGCTCGGGGGCGATGCGGAGGAACAGCTCGTTGTCGAGGGCGTTGTGGTGGGTGCTGAAGGGGCGGGCGGTGGCCCCGCCGGGGATGGGGTGGAGGATCGGCGTCTCGACCTCGATGAAGCCCCGGTCCTCCAGCCACCGGCGCACGAGGCTCACGATGCGGCTCCTGGCCCGGAGCGTGGCGTCGGCCTCGGGGGTCACCCACAGGTCGACGTAGCGCTGACGGAAGCGGAGGTCGGTGTCGGTGATGCCGTGCCACTTGTCGGGGAACGTCCGGCGGGCGTGGGCCAACAGGACCCAGTCGTCGACCGCCACGCTGAGCTCGCCCCGCCGCGTGGTCATCACCTGGCCGGTCACGCCGATCCAGTCGCCGAGGGAGAGCGTGCCGAACCGTTCGAAGTCGGGGGTTCCTGCGGCGGTGCCGAACAGCTGGATCCGGCCGGTGGCGTCCTGCAGGGTGCCGAAGGCGAGCTTGCCCTGGACCCGCCGCAGCATGAGCCGTCCGGCCACGGTGACGACCTCGCCCGTCTCCGTCCCCGGCTCGAGCCCGGCGTGACGACCCGAGATCGACGCGGCAGTGGCCGTCGGCTCGTAGCGGTAGGGCTGCCTCGTCCGGTCCGGCCGACCGGCGGCGGCGCCGTCGGGCTGGACGGCGGCGGGGCCGTCGGGCTGGACGGCGGCGGGGCCGTCGGGCTGGCCGTCGGGCTGGACGGCGGCGGGGCCGTCGAGCTGGACGGCGGCGGGGCCGTCGGGCTGGACGGCGGCGGGGCCGTCCATGGGGTTCCCTACGGGGACGTCGCTCACGGCTGGTTCCGCTCGAAGACGATGCGCAGGCCGTGAAGCGTGAGCCACGGCTCGACGTGCTGGATCGTCCCGCACAGCGGCCCGATGACGCCGGCGAGGCCGCCGGTGGCGAGCACCGTGCAGGCGCCGAGCTCGACCTCCATGCGGCGCACGAGGCCGTCGACCATCGAGGAGTACCCGTAGATCGCTCCGGACTGGATCGACTCGACGGTCGTCCTGCCGATCACGTTGCGGGGCTCGCGCAGCTCCACCCTCGGGAGGCGGGCCGCTCGGGCGAAGAGGGCGTCCATGCTGATCTCGATGCCGGGGAGGATGGCGCCACCCAGGTACTCACCCTTGTCGGAGATGGCATCGAACGTGGTGGCCGTGCCGAAGTCGACGACGATGACCGGAGGGTCGTGGAGGTCGAGTGCCCCCACGGCGTTGGCGATGCGGTCGGCGCCGACCTCGCGGGGGTTGTCGTAGAGGATCGGCATGCCGGTCCTGATGCCCGGCTCGAGCAGCACGGGGGCGAAGCCGAAGTAGCGCTCGGTCATCTCCCGCAACGCCGCCGTCACCCGGGGCACGCCCGAGGAGATGGCGATCCCCGAGACGTCGTCGTCGAAGCTGAAGCCGTGGAACCCGAGGAACTCCTGGATGAGCAGCGCCAGCTCGTCACCGGTGCGCTCGGCGTTGGTGGCCACCCGCCAGTGGTCGACGAGCTCCTTGCTGCCGCCCGGGTCCTCGAAGAGCCCGATCACGGTCTGGGTGTTGCCGGCGTCGACGGCGAGGAGCACGGGTCAAGCCTCGTTCGGGGTGGAGGGGTGGGCGGGGGCGGGCGCGACGGCAGGGGCGGGCGCGACGGCAGGGGCGGGCGCGACGGCAGGGGCGGGCGCGACGGCAGGGGCGGGCTCGGGTGAGACGTCCAGGCCGATGTCGAGCGCCGGGGCGGAGTGGGTGAGGGCCCCCACGGAGACGAGGTCGACACCGGTGGCGGCGATTGCGCCCACCGTCTCGAGGTCCACCCGGCCGGACACCTCGAGCAGCGGGCGGGCTGCATCCCCCCTGAGGGCCACGCAGCGACCGACCTCGTCGAGCGACATGTTGTCGAGCAGGACGATGTCGGCGCCCGCCGTGATCGCCTCCTCGAGCTGCTCGATGCGGTCGGCCTCGACCTGCACCGTCCGTCCCGGCCAGCGGGCGCGGGCACGGCGCACCGCCTCGGTGACCCCGAGGGCGACGAGGTGGTTGTCCTTCACCAGCACCCACTCCGACAGGTTCCCCCGGTGGTTCGCCCCGCCCCCGGCCCTGACCGCCGCCTTCTCGAGCGCCCGCAGGCCGGGCGTGGTCTTACGGGTGTCCCAGATCCGGGTCCCGCCTGCGGCGGCGACGTAGCGGGCGGTGAGGGTGGCCACGCCCGAGAGGTGGCACAGCAGGTTCAGCGCGGTGCGCTCGGCGGTGAGGACGGCGGCCAGCGGGCCCGAGACGGTGGCGATCACGTCACCGGGACCGACGAGGCTCCCGTCGGGCAGGACCCACTCGACGGTGACGGACTCGTCGATCGAGGTGAAGGCGAGGGTGGCGGCCAGGCGACCGGCGACGACGCCGGCCGACCTGGCGACGACGGCTGCGGTGCCCGTGGTGGCCGGGTCGAGGAGGGCTGCGGTCACGTCGCCGAGCGGCTCGAGGTCCTCGGCGAGGGCACGAGAGACGATCTCCCGTACGGCGCTGACGGGCGGATCGACCCAGGAGGAGAGCGTCAGGGGGTCGTCGGTCACAGGGAGATCCTGTCCGGCACCGCACCCGGGCGTCGAACCCGGCCCGGGCGTGGCGGGTCAACCGCCGATGGCTGCGACAGTGGCGCCGACGAGCCGTACGAGGTCGTGGGGGTCGAGCTCGATCTCGAGGCCCCGCCGACCGCCGCTCACCAAGACCGTCGTGTGGCGCAACGCCCCCTCGTCGACCACCGTGGCGAGGGAGCGGCGCTGGCCGAGCGGGCTGATGCCGCCGAGCACGTAGCCGGTGGCCCGCTCCGCCGCGGCTCCCTCCGCCATCGTCGCCCGCTTGGCCCCCACGGCGACGGCGAGCGCCCGCAGGTCGAGCATCCCGGAGACGGCGACGATGCCCACGACGAGACGCCCGTCGCTGGCCGATGCCACCAGCGTCTTGAGGACCCGGTCCCCCTCGATGCCGAGTGCGGTCGCCGCCTCGAGGCCGTACCCCTCGCCGGCGCCGCCGGCGCCCTCGTAGCGATGGACGGCGTGGGTGACCCCCGCCCGCTGGACGACAGCGATGGCGGGTGTGGCGGCCCCGGCCCCCGACCGCCTGGTCATGCCAGCCCGGGTGATGACACCGACGACGCCAGCCTCACCACCGTCGATCCTGGACGGCGGGCCACCGCAGGAGTGGTCCTGCGTCCAGAAGGCGTGCGAGGTTCACCCGCCGCGGATCACGATGCGGTGGCGCTGCGCCTCGTCCTGGGCCGGGTGGTCGGCTCGCCAGTGGTTCCCCCGGCTCTCCGTGCGGGCGCGGGCTGCCCCCACCAGCGCCGACCCGCAGGCGACGAGGTTGGCGACCTCCCGGAGGGCGGCGTCACCGGGATCGACGAGGATCGCCCCCGACGCCACCGTCCCGACGCCGGCCAACGCTGCTGACACCTCGGCCAGGGAGTCGGCGCTGCGCACGACACCAGCGCCCACGGTCATCGCCCGCTGCACCTGGTCGAGGAGGGTGGCGGCGTCCGCCGGGCGGGGCTCCCCGACGGCCACCAGGGGCGGCGCAGGCAGCGTTCGAACACCGATCTCTGCGTCGCAGCCGAGGATGGCGCGCATGGCACCCGAGGGCTCGGGGCCGTCCCGGCCGGCCTCGATCGCCTCCACCGTCCGGGGCGCGAACACCATCCCCTCCAGCAGGGAGTTCGAGGCGAGGCGGTTGGCCCCGTGCACGCCGGTGCACGCCACCTCACCGCTCGCCCACAGCCCCGGCAGCGTGGTGGCACCGTCGAGGTCGGTCACCAGGCCCCCCGACAGGTAGTGGGCGGCGGGGGCGATGGGCAGCCAGTCGGCGGAGGGGTCGAGGCCGATGGCCCGGACCGACGACGCGATCGTCGGGAAGCGGAGGTCGAAGCCCTCGAGGCCGGTGGCGTCGAGCCACAGGTGGTCGACGCCCTGGTCGAGCATGCGGGTGGTCATGGCTCGGCTCACCTGGTCGCGAGGGAGCAGCTCGTCGACGAAGCGGCCGCCGGCGGCATCCCGCAGCAGCGCACCGTGGCCCCGCAGCGCCTCGCTCAGGAGGGGCCGGGGCATCGCAGGGTGGTGCAGGGCGGTGGGGTGGAACTGCATGAACTCGACGTCGGCGACGGCTGCGCCGGCCCGCAGCGCCATGGCCAGGCCGTCGCCCGTCGACTGGGTCGGGTTCGTGGTCACCGCGAAGAGCTGCCCCGCTCCCCCGGTGGCCAGCAGCACGTGGCGGCTCCTGACCTCGACCGCCGCCCCCGCAGGGTCGAACGCCACGACGCCCCCGACCCGCCCGTCCTGCACGAGCAGATCCAGCGCGAACCAGCCTTCGAGCACGGCGGCAGCCGTCTGCTGCACGGCGGCGACCAGCGCCCGCTCGATCTCGGCCCCGGTGGCGGCCCCGCCGGCGTGGACCACCCGGGCCTTGGAGTGCCCGCCCTCCCGGGCCAGCTGCAACGTCCCGTCGCCCTCGGTGTCGAAGACCGCCCCGAGGGCGATCAGCTCGTGGACCCGGCCCGGCCCCTCGTCGACGAGAACTCGGACGGCGTCGAGGTCGCACAGCCCCGCACCTGCCGCCAGGGTGTCCGCCAGGTGCAGGTCGGTCGAGTCCTCGTCACCGGAGAGCACCGCAGCCACGCCGCCCTGGGCCCACCTCGTGGCCGACTGGTGCAGCTCCGCCTTGGTGAGGACCCCGACCCGCAGGCCTGCGACCGTGGCCGCCTGCACCGCCGCCGACAGCCCTGCCACGCCGCTGCCGAGGACGAGCAGGTCGAGGTCGTCGCCGCCAGGTCCCCCGAAGCGCACGGGCGACGTGGTGGCGGTGGCGGGGACGTCGGACACGCCCTCAGTCTCCCGCGGCCCGCCCCGTGAGGCGACCTGGGGCGGCGCGAGCGGTTCACGCGTCGACCGAGATCCCCACGTTGTCGATCAGCCGGGCTCGGCCGAACCGTGCCGCCACCAGGATGCGGAGGTCGCCCCCGAGTGCCGTCGGTGTGCGCAAGGTGGCGGCGTCGACCACGTCGACGGCGTCGAGGGCGGCGAGCGGCTCGGCCTCCACGATCGACCCGACGAGCTCGGTCACCGCGACCGGCGACCGCTCGCCGGCGGCGATCGCCGACGCACCGGCGCGAAGGGACCGCAGCAGGACCGGGGCGGCACTGCGCTCCTCCGGGGTGAGGTAGGCGTTCCGGCTGGAGAGGGCGAGGCCGTCGGGAGCACGCACGATCGGGCAACCCACCACCTCCACCGGGAAGGAGAGGTCGGCGGCCATGCGCCGCACCACCGCGAGCTGCTGGTAGTCCTTCTCCCCGAAGTAGGCCCGGGATGCGCCGACGATGGCGAAGAGCTTCGCCACCACCGTCGCCACCCCGTCGAAGTGCGTCGGCCTGAACCTCCCGTCGAGCACGTCGGTCAGGCCGGCGACGTGCACGGAGGTGGCCACCCGGCCCGGGAACATCTCCTCGGCAGGCGGGGCGAAGACGACCGAGGTGCCGGACCGGGCGGCGGCGGCGACGTCGGCGCCCAGCGTCCTGGGGTAGGTGGCCAGGTCCTCACCGGGCGCGAACTGGAGCGGGTTGACGAAGATCGTGAGGACCACCACGTCGCATTCGGCGGCGGCCCGGGACGCGAGGGCGGCGTGGCCGTGGTGGAGCGCTCCCATCGTCGGCACCAGGCCGACGAGCCGCCCCGCGCACCGCTGCTGGTGCGCCCACGTCGCGACGTCGGCGATGCCCTCGAACACCGGGACCTCCGCCACCCGCTCCTCCTGACCGCTTCGGCCGACCAATCGGGCCGACCACACCTGCCACCCGTGGCCGCAGCCTTGCCCGCACCGCAACGCCACCTCCAATCGCGGGTGAGCCGCTCCCCTCAGGTGACAGCCGGTCAGCCTGCCTCACCCCGGTCGCAGCGCCACCTCCGATCGTGGGCGCGCAGCGCCCCTCCTGTGGCAGCCGGTCAGCGCCGCCTCACCCCCGTCGCAGCGCCACCTCCGATCGTGGGCGCGCAGCGCCCCTCCTGTGGCAGCCGGTCAGCGCCGCATCGCCCCGAAGGCACCGGGGACGAGACGGCGGGCAGCGGCGGCGAGCGCTTCGTACGCAGGGCACTCCGAGGGGCACCCACGAGCGCGCCGCTGACGGAGCGACCCGCCCGCCCAGGGCCGATGAGGCACAGTGCAGGCATGGCAGCTCCCCTCCCGACGGCGTTCGAGCCGTCGGACGCTATCGACGCCGCCGGTCGCCGTGTCCCTCCAGCTGCCACCTCCTCCCGGGACACCCCGGGCCCGAGGGGAGCGCGCCGGTGAGCACGAGGGAGCAGCGGCGGGCCCGAGCGCGGCCGAGGAAGCGCGGCCGGGTCCGACGTTGGCTCGGCGCAGGGTGGCGGCGCTGGCTGCTCCGGCTCTCGCTGGCGGCGCTCGCCGGCGTCGTCGTCGTCCTCGCCGTCGTGGCGGTGGCCTACAGCTCGGTCGACCTTCCCAGCGAACCACCCCGGGCCCAGACGAGCGCCATCCTCGACGCCGAGGGCAACGTGCTCGCAGAGCTGTACGACGTCGAGAACCGTGTCGACGTCCGCCTCGACGAGATCTCACCCACGATGATCGAAGCGGTGATCGCGGCCGAGGACCGCTCGTTCCGGAGCCACAGCGGGATCAACCCGTCGAGCACCGTCCGTGCCCTGTGGGTCAACATCCGCGGCGGTGACCTGCAGGGCGGCTCGACCATCACCCAGCAGCTCGTCAAGAACACCTACCTCACCCCCGAGCGCAGCCTCCGCCGCAAGGCCCAGGAGGCCGTCCTCGCCGTCAAGGTCGACCGGCAGCTCTCGAAGGACGCCATCCTCGAGCGCTACCTCAACACCATCTACTTCGGGCGGGGCGCGTACGGCATCGAGGCCGCGGCCAAGGCCTACTTCGGCCCCGGGGCCACGGCCGCCCAGCTCGACATCTCCCAGTCGGCCCTCCTCGCCGGGCTCATCCGGGCACCGGAGTCGGCCGACCCGAGCGAGGACCCGGAGACGGCGATGGCCCGCCGGGAAGCGGTGCTCGACGCCATGGTGGTCACCGGTGCCATCAGCGGGGCCGAGGCCACGATGTCGGGGGCGGGACCGATCGCCGCCGTCGATCGGGAGGACGAGCGAGCCTCCCTCCGTGGCTCCACCGCCTACTTCGCCGACCAGGTCCGGGCCTGGGCCGTGCGCACCTACGGCGAGGCGGCGGCGTTCGGCGGCGGGCTCCAGATCGAGACCTCCCTCGACCCCCGCATGCAGGCAGCGGCCGAACAGGCGGTGTTCGAGACGCTGGCGGAGCCGGGAGACCCCGACGCCGCCCTGGTGGCTGTCGACGAGCGGGGCGCGGTGGTGGCCATGATCGGTGGGCGAGACTTCGAGGAGAACGCGGTCAACCTGGCGCTCGGGGCCGAGGGCGGCAGCCAGGGACGCCAGCCGGGTTCGACGTTCAAGCCGTTCGTGCTCGCCGCCGCCCTCGATGCCGGCATCCCGATCGACCGGCGCTTCCCCGGCCCCCGGCAGCTCACCGTCGACGTCGACGGCCAGGAGTACCCGGTCTCGAACTACGGGGGCCAGGCGTTCGGCCAGATCGACCTCATCGCGGCCACCGCCAACTCGGTCAACACGGTCTACGCCCAGCTCGTCGCCGCGACCGGTGCGCAGGCGGTGGCCGACGCCGCCGCCGCCGCCGGCATCACCACCCGGCTCGACCCGCTCCCGTCGATCGCCCTCGGCGTGTTCGACGTCTCGCCGCTCGAGATGGCGAGCAGCTACATGACCTACGCACGGCGCGGCAACCGCATCAGGCCCTGGTACGTCGAGCGGGTGACCAAGGCCGACGGCGCCATCATCTTCAGCGTCGAGCCCGAGCTGCAGCGGGTCATGCCGGAGGAGCGGGCCGACCTCATGAACCACGTCCTCACGGAGGTCATCGCCGACGGCACCGGCACCGCCGCCGACATCGGCCGTCCGGCAGCCGGGAAGACCGGTACCACGCAGGACAACACCAACGCCTGGTTCGTGGGCTACACACCGAGGCTCGGTGCAGCGGTGTGGATGGGGTACGGCGCCGAGGGCAAGCGGCGGATGGACGACGTGCGCGGCCGGGCCGTGACCGGGGGCGGGCTGCCGGCCCAGATCTGGCAGCGCTTCATGGCAGCTGCCGTCGAGCCGCTGGACACCGGGACCTTCGTGCCGCCCCGGGCGGAGGACCTCAACCCGACGACCTCGGCTCCGGCGACGACATCGCCCCCACCGCCCTCGACCAGGGCCCCGGGGCCGGCCACGACGACCCCGAGGTCGTCCACCACATCAACGACGTCCGCGCCGACGTCCACCGTTGCGCCGGAGACGACGACCCCGGCCCCGACCCCGACCCCGACCCCGACGCCGACGGCCCCGGCCACGACGAGCACGACGCAGGCGACGACCACCACACAGGCACCGGCCACGACGGCGCCCCCGGCCCCGGCGGCCCCAGCCGAGACGACCTCGACCACGACCCCGCCCGGCGGGGGGACCGGCTAGGAGCAGCTGCTCCCGGACGCACGGGTGAGGTCGACGGCCGTGCGCACGACGCGACCCTCGGCGGCCTCGAGGGCCGACGCCGGCACCAGCCACGGCGCCACCTCGGCCAGCGGTGCGAGCACGAAGCGCCGGAGCCACAGCCGGGGGTGGGGCACGACGAGGTCGTCCTCGACGACGACGAGGTCGCCGACGAGGAGCACGTCGACGTCGAGGGTCCTCGGGCCCCACCGCTCCGCCCGCACCCGCCCGGCGAGCGCCTCCAACCGCTGGCACTCGACGAGGAGCGAGCGGGGCGAGCGCTGCGTCTCGAGCGCCACGACCGCGTTCAGGTACGGGCCCTGCCCGCCAGGACCACCCATCGGCTCGGACTCGTAGGCGCCGGAGACGGCCACCACCTCGTCGAGCGAGGCGACCGCAGCGCGGAGGTGCGCCTCCCGCTCACCGAGGTTGGACCCGAGCCCGAGGTGCGCCAGCACGGCTCAGCAGATGACGCCCGGCGCGCCCCGGCTCCTGCTGCGGGTGAGGCGGACGCCGGCCGTGGACAGGTCGTGGGGGACCGGCGGTCGCAGCTTGCGCAGCCGAACGGTGGCGACGTCGATGCGGGGGTCGGCGGCCAGGACGGCATCGGCGATGCGGGTGGCGAGGTGCTCGAGGAGCACGACGTGGCCGGCGGTGACCACGTCCTCCACGGCGGTGCAGAGGGCGCCGTAGTCGACCGTGTCGCCGAGCTCGTCGCTGGCTCCGGCCACGGTGAGGTCGAGCTCGACGTCGAGGTCGACCTCGAGCGGCTGGGCCCGGTCGAGCTCCTCGACGAGGGCGCCGCAGCGACCGAGGAGCCGCAGGCCCCGCACCTCGATGGCGTCACGACCGGCGCTCAGGCCGTTGCCTCGTCGGCAAGGACCCGGGCGAGGGCCACGAGCTCCCGCCCGGAGGGGCCGAGCTGGCGGGAGAGCAGCTGCTCGCTCATGGCGATGGCACGGGTCGACTCGGGCACCAGGCCGGAGAAGACGAGGTAACCGGCGATCGTGCCGTGGAGGCGATCGCCCACCTCGTCCTGGTGGACGAGGAGCCTGGCGCCGTCAGCCAGCTGCCGGCGCAGGGCGGGGTACAGCGCCGACAGCACCGACCTGGGCTCGTCGTGGAGCCCGAACGGCAGGTGCTGAGAGGGAACCTCGAGCTCCTCGTAGGCATGGAGGTTGTGCGGCGACGCCAGCAGGCTCACGATCGACGTGAAGCCCTGGTGGCGGATCCAGATGATCTCCTCCTGGCGGCGCACCCGCCGGTGGTTGTCGCCATAGCCCCCCGGCCGCTCGGAGATGGCGAGGCGGTCCTTGATCACCCACGTGAAGTTGCGGGGGACGATCCCCTGGGCCCACTTGCCCTTCACGAACGGGCTCCCCGGCACTCGCTCATGCCGTCCGCTCTCGGCCGGCGGCCGGGCCGCACGGGCCCCGCCCGCTGCGCTCGCTCATGCTGCGACCTCGTCGGCCAGGAGGCGGGCGGCGGCCACCGTGGCCGCGACGTCGTGCACCCGCACCATCGCCGCCCCCTGCGCCAGTGCCCACACCGCGGTGGCCACCGAGGCCTCGAGGCGGTCGGCGACGTCGGCTCCGTCGGTCAGGCGGCCGAGGAAGCCCTTGCGGCTCGTGCCGACCACGACGGCCAACCCCGTGGCCACCAGCTCGTCGAGCCGGGCGAGGAGCTCGAGGTTGTGGCCGTCGTCCTTTCCGAACCCGATGCCCGGGTCGATCCACACCTCGCTCACACCGGCGGCGGCGGCCTGTGCGGCCCGCCCGACGAGGAGGTCGCGCACCTCGGCCACGACGTCTCCGTAGCGGGGATCGTCTTGCATCGTGGCTGGCTGGCCCCGCATGTGCATCGCGATCCACCCTGCACCACCGGAGGCAGCGACCTTGAAGAGCGATGCGCTGACGTCGTTGAGGAGCGTGGCGCCGGCATCGATGGCGGCCTCGGCCACGGGGGCCTTGCGGGTGTCGACCGAGACCCGCACGTGCGTCGCGAGCGCAGCCACGACGGGCACGACCCGGCGCATCTCCTCGTCTGCGTCGACCCGGGCTGCACCGGGACGGGTCGACTCGCCGCCGACGTCGACCACGTCGGCTCCCTCGGCCACGAGGCGGAGGCCGCGGTCGACGGCGGCCCCGGGATCGTGGAAGCGACCTCCGTCGGAGAACGAGTCGGGGGTGGTGTTCACGATCCCCATCACCAGCCCGCGCACAGCGTGATCGTACGCGCCCGGGATGGAAGCCCCGACCGGCCGACGTCGGTTCAGCGAGGGGCGTGGATGAACGCCATCGCCTCCGCACGCGTCGCCGGGTTCGAGCGGAACAGACCCCGCACCGCCGAGGTGACGGTCGTCACACCCGGCTTGCGGACGCCACGCATCGACATGCACAGGTGCTCGGCCTCGATGACGACGAGCACCCCCCGCGGCTGCAGTGTGGTCTCGAGCTCCTCGGCGATCTGGGTGGTGAGGCGCTCCTGGACCTGTGGCCGCTTGGCGAAGCCGTCGACCAGGCGAGCCAGCTTCGAGAGGCCGGTGATGCGCCCGTCCTCACCCGGGATGTAGGCGACGTGGGCGGTTCCGTGGAACGGCAACAGGTGGTGCTCGCAGCTCGAGTAGCAGGCGATGTCGCGGACCATGACCATCTCGTCGTGGTCGGCCGCGAAGGTCACCTCGAGGTGGTCACCCGGGCGCTCGAGGACGCCGGCGAAGATCTCGGCGTACATGCGAGCGACGCGCGCCGGTGTCGCCACCAGGCCGTCGCGTCCGGGGTCCTCGCCGACGGCGACGAGGATCTCGCGCACGGCGGCCTCGATGCGTGCGTGGTCCACCCGACCGGTCGGCACCGCCCCGTCGGGCTCGGCCTGCCGGGTCACTCCGGCTGGACGATCCTCGTGAAGCGGGTCCTGCGCCGGGGGGGAGCGGCGGTTTCCTCGACCGGCGCCGCCGACCCGTTCGCGCCCTCGGCGGCCGCGCTGTGGTCGACCGCCGGGACGGGGTCGACCACGCCGTCCCCCGTGCGCCACACGGGGAGGTGCCCGAAGATCTCGAGCAACGCCGGCGTGTCGAGCGTCTCCCGCTCGACGAGCGACCCGGCCAGGTGATCGAGCGTCGACCGGTGGGCGGTGAGGATCCTCTCGGCCTCGAGGTGGGCGGTGTTGATCAGCACCCGCACCTCGGCGTCGATCATGGCGGTGACCTCGTCGGAGTAGAAGGTGGAGCTCCCCGACTCCCGCCCGAGGAACGGGTCGGTCTGGCGGGTGCGCATCTGCTGGGGGCCGATGGCGTCGGTCATGCCGAACTCCGTCACCATCGAGCGGGCGATCGTGGTGGCCCGCTCGATGTCGTTCTGCGCCCCGGTCGTGGGGTCCCCGAAGACGAGCTCCTCGGCCGTGCGACCGCCGAGCAGCATGGCCAGCTCGTCGCGCAGCTCGGAGCGGGATTGCATGTGCTTGTCCTCGATGGGCAGCGCAAGGGTCCAGCCGAGCGCACGCCCGCGGGCGACGATCGAGACCTTGTGGATCGGATCGGTGTTGGGCAGCACGTGGCCGACGAGGGCGTGGCCGGCCTCGTGGTAGGCGATGATCTTCTTCTCCCGGTCGTTCATGACCCGGCTCTTGCGCTCGGGCCCGGCCATCACCCGGTCGATCGCCTCCTCCATCTCCGACATGCCGATGGTGGTGCTCCCCCGCCTCGCCGTGAGCAGCGCAGCTTCGTTCATGAGGTTTGCGAGGTCGGCGCCGGTGAAGCCGGGGGTTCGCCGGGCGAGGACGTCGATCTCGATGTCGGGGCCGAGCGGCTTGCCCTTGGCGTGGACGTTGAGGATGGCGCGGCGCCCCTCGAGGTCGGGGCGGTCGACGACGATCTGACGGTCGAAGCGACCGGGGCGCAGCAGCGCCGGGTCGAGGATGTCGGGCCGGTTTGTGGCCGCGATGAGGATCACGCCGGTCCTGGCGTCGAAGCCGTCCATCTCCACGAGGAGCTGGTTCAGCGTCTGCTCGCGCTCGTCGTGGCCGCCCCCCATGCCGGAGCCGCGGTGCCGACCGACGGCGTCGATCTCGTCGACGAAGATGATGGCGGGGCTGTTCGACTTGGCCTGCTCGAACAGGTCCCGCACCCGGCTGGCGCCGACGCCGACGAACATCTCGACGAAGTCGGAGCCCGAGATCGAGAAGAACGGGACGCCGGCCTCCCCGGCCACGGCGCGGGCGAGCAGGGTCTTGCCCGTCCCCGGCGGGCCGAAGAGCAGGACACCCTTGGGGATCTTGGCCCCGATGGCCTGGAACTTGGCTGGGCTCTCGAGGAACTCCTTGATCTCCTGCAGCTCCTCGACGGCCTCGTCGGCGCCCGCCACGTCGGCGAAGGTGACCTGGGGCTGGTCCTTGCTCACCCGCTTGGCCTTGGCCTTGCCGAACTGCATGACCTTGCTGCCGCCGCCCTGGGCCGAGTTCAAGAAGAACAGGAACACCCCGATGATGAGGAGGAAGGGCAGGAAGTTGAACAGCAGGGAGAGCCAGAACGACCCCTCCTGCTGGCTCGTCTCCTGGGGCACGTCGGCGCTGCGAAGCAGCTCGCTCACCCGATCGAAGGACTCGGTGCCGATCTCCGTCTTGTAGGCGGTGCCATCGGTGAGCTCGCCGGTGACGACCGAGGTGCCCTCACCGACGGCGATCTCGGCGTCTGCGACCTGGCCGGCCTCCACGCGGTCGACGAACTCGTCGTAGCGCAGCGCCTCCCGGTCCTCACCGCCGCCCAGGCTCTGGCTGGCGACGAGCAGCACGACCAGGGCCAGGACGACCCAGAAGACGACGCTGCGACGGAGCTTGTGCACGACGGGACACCCCGATCGAGGTCGGTGGACGGTGCGCCCAGGCTACCGACGACACGTGCCCCCACGCTCCGCGCCGGGCGGGACGCCTCAGGGGGGCGCTCCCCGCCTCAGCTGTCGCCCTCCCAGGCGCAGATGTAGGGGAGGTTGCGGTGCTTCTCTGCGACGTCGAGGCCGTAGCCGACGACGAAGACGTTCGGCACCCGGAAGCCGGTGTAGCGCAGGTCCGGTGCCTCGCTCGCCTCCCGCACGAGCAGGGCGCACACCTCGAGGCTGGCGGGGTTGCGGGCTTCGAGGTTGCGGCGGAGGAACGACAGGGTGAGACCGCTGTCGACGATGTCCTCCACGAGCAGCACGTGGCGACCGGTGAGGTCGAGGTCGAGGTCCTTCACGATGCGCACGACGCCGCTCGTCTTGGTGGCGCTGCCGTACGACGACACCGCCATGAAGTCGAACTCGACCTCGAGGTCGATGGCCCGGGACAGGTCCGCGAGGAAGAGGAACGCGCCCTTCAAGACGCAGATGAGGAGCGGGGGGTCGTCCCGGTAGTCCTGCGTGACCTGCTCGCCGAGCTCGGCGATGCGCCGCTGCAACACGTCGGCGGGGATGAGGACCTCACCGAGTCCGGGGGCTCGGGTCGGGTCCACCGGCCGGAACCTAGTCCCCTGCGCCGCACTGCGATCCGACCCGCTCGAGGCGGAGGCGACCGCCCGTGCGGGCGACCCGGAGACCCCCACCGACCTCGGTGGCGACGGCCTGGCCCCTGGCCACAGCCAGCACCCGCTCGAGCGCGGCGGCGCTCGGGGGGTACGGCGGGTCGGCTTCGGTCAACCAGCGCCGAAGGGCACGCCGTGCGAGCGGGGCGGGTGCGGCAACGAGGGCAGCCGCATCGAGAGGGTCGAGCGCAGCGGCGAGGGCGTCGAGCAGCTCGGCTTCCTGGCCGGCGATGGCGGCCGCCCTGGCCAGCAGCGGCACCACATCCCGGCACGCCACCTCGTCGAGGAGCGGCAGCACCTCGTGGCGCACGCGGTTGCGCCGGAACGCGGGGTCGACGTTGCTCGGATCGACCACCGGCTCCAGGCCGGCGTGGCGGCACACGGCCTCGGTCTCGGCCCGCCGGAGGTCGAGGAGGGGCTTGCCCGGGCCGATCCGCATGGCCCTGAGGCCGTCGGGGCCGGCGCCGCGCACCAGGTTCAACACGAGCGTCTCGGCCTGGTCGTCGGCGGTGTGGCCGGTCATGACGTCGGCCGGGAGGACCGCTCGCCTCGCCGCTCGCGCCCGTGCCTCGAGGTTGGGCCCCGGTGCCACGACCACGCGCTCGGCCCGGAAGCCGGCCCCCAACCCGGCGGCGGCGGCGCGCACGACATCCGCCTCGGCGGCCGAGCCTGGCCGGAGGCCGTGGTCGACGTGCACCGCAGTGACCTGCACGCTCGCAGCCACGGCGAGGACGAGCAGCGCGAGGGAGTCGGCACCCCCCGACACCGCTGCGGTCGCAGGCGCCCCCGGTGGGGGGAACCGGCACCGGGCGAGGAGCTCAGGCGGTGGCGTCGACGTCGAGCGCACGGCTGCGGAGGAGGGCGAGGAGCTCTGCGACCGATGCGGTGCCGAGGCACCGGCTCACCTGGCGGAGGCGGGCGTAGACGGTCGACCGGCTGACCCCGAGCCCGGCGGCCGCCCCGGTGACGGTCGGGGCCGCAAGGACCGCCACGAGGAGGTGCCGCTGGTGCCCGCTGAGCTGGGGCAGGCGGCCGCAGGCGGCGCCGATGCGGGGGTCGGCGGCCGGCGTCGGGGTGCGTCGCTCCAACCGGGTGATGCGGGGGCGGGGGGCGTCGTCGGGGCCCTGGTCGCCGCCCCGTTCGGCCCTGGCCAGGTCCGCCAGCGTGGCCCGCTGGACCCGGCGCCTCTTGTCGAGCTCGGGCTCCCCGTCGAGGGCGGCGTGGACCTCGGCCCGGAGGTCGTCGGTGGACAGGGGCTTCAACAGGTACCGGATCGCACCCCCGATCCCGCTCCGGGCTCGGGCGTGGGGCGTGTCGTCGGCGGTGAGCATGAGCACGGGGATGCCCGACACCGCCGGGTCGGCGTGCGTCTTGACCGCTTCGAGCACCGCCCAGCCGTCGACGACCGGCATCATCACGTCGAGCAGGAGGAGGTCGGGGCGGCCGGCCACCACGTGCTCCAGCGCCTGCGCACCGTCCTCGGCCAGGTGGACCTCGTGCCCGTCGAGCTCGAGGTTGAGCCGGGCGAGGTGGCGGGTGTCGTGCTCGTCATCGACCACGAGCACGACGGCCACCTAGGCGCCCCGCACCCCGAGCGGTGCCCGTGCCGCCGAGGCGCGATCGATCCACTGGGCCGGATCGCGGATCTCACCGATGCTGGGCAGCCACTCAGGCCCGACCCACGCCTGCTCGAGCAGGTCGGCGCCGCCGGCAGCCTCGACGGCGGCGATGAACGCCTCGCCCTGGGCGTACTGGTTGATCTTCGCCTCGAGGCCGATGAGCTGCTGGAGGAGCTTGGCCGGCCCCGAGCGCTGGGCCCGCCGTGCCCGCAGCACGTTGCTGAACCGTTCGGCCGAGGGGATGAGGTGGGCTCCGGCACGATCCATGGTGACGTCGCCGTGGCCTTCGAGCAGGCTCATCATCCCGCCGATCCGGCCGAGCGTCTCCCGCTGGCCGTCGGAGGCCAGGAGCGCCACCAGCCCTCCCTCGTCGAGCGGGTTCCGCCCGGCCCGCACCTCGTCGGCCGCCTTGCGCAGGGCCACGAGGAACCGCTTCGGGTCGGTGTCGACGCCGCCCAGGCTCTCGTCCACCAGGGAGAGGAAGTGCGGCCGCAACCACGGGATGCCGGTGAACTGGGCGCGGTGGGTCACCTCGTGCAGCGCCAGCCACAGCCTGAACTCGCGTGGCGGGAACCCGTAGCGCTTCTCGAGGGCGAGGACGTTCGGCCCCACGTAGTAGACGATGTCCTGCTCGTCGGCGTCCTCGTCCTCGACGATGAGGAGGTCGTACTGGCCGAGGACCCTCGTCGACATCCAGCCGAGCATGGCGCCCACCTCGGCCCCGGCCACGTTGCGGGTGACCATGGCGCCGGGCCCCCGCTCGGGAACCTTCTCGGCCAGCTTCTCGGTGAGGGGGCGCAAGAGCCGCCGGAACGACGCCAGGTTCGCCCGCACCCAGCCGGCGCGGTCGGTCACCCGGGCACGGGCAGGTCCCGCCGCGGGGACGAGCCCGGTCGTCTCGGTGACGAGCGCCTCGGCCTGGGCCGTCAGCTCCTCGAAGTCCGCCGTGAGCGAGTCGGCGTGGTAGGAGTCGGCGAAGGGATCCCGACCAGCGACCCTGGCTGCCACCTTTGCCGCGGTGTCCCAGGCGATCGGCTCCGACATGTGGTCTCCGTCTACCTGCTCGTGGTCTGAAGCGTGCGCTACTGCGGGGGGTACTTGAGCGACTGGACCTTCTTGAGGTAGCCGACGATCGTGGCGAGGATGGCCAGGAGCGCCCCACCGACGAGGGGCACGGCGATCCAGTAGTGCCACACCTTGGCTGCGAGCACCGGGGTGAGGTCAGCGAGGACGGCGTCCATGGATCCGAGCGTACGCCGCCCCGTGACCTCTGGCGTCCGCTGCCCGGTGCTTCGGTGTCGACCAGCCGGTGCAGCGGAACCTGCCGGCGACGGGCGAGCCCGGCAGGACGCTCAGGCGGCGTCGATCTTCCGTCCTCGGGTGCGGGGCACGACCATCGGCGCGTGGAGGCTGCACCACGCTCCGTCGTTGTAGATCGAGAGGTGCGTGCCGCACCCGTCCTCCCCGCACACCCGACCCGGCTCGCCGCGCGGCGAGGTGGCCTCGCTGCTCGTGAAGCGGTGCCCGCTGACGCTCAGTCCGTCCATGACCGGTGCAACCGGCCGGACCACGATGTCATTCCAAATTTACAACTAAACGTGCGATCAGTCTGCCGAAGACCGATCGTCGGCCAGGAGCCCGGCGATGCGCTCCTTGAGCGCGTCGGGCACGGACTCCCGGCAGTGGTGCGAGATCACCATCCGCAGCTCGGCCTCGAACTCGAAGGCCTCCAAGCAGGCGTGGCACTCGTCGAGGTGGCCGCTGATCGCCTGGCGCCGGGCGTCGGTCAGCTCCCCGTCGAGGAACGTGTACAGCTCTCGGATGGCGTCCTTGCAGTCCTCGCCTGGCACGTCACCTCACAACCCGGGCCCGCCCCGATTTCTTCCGGACGCAGCGGCCCGCCCGATCAGGCAGGGGTGGTCCCCGCCTCGACCTGCTCGTCCTGCTCGGGCGTGAGCAGGCCCTGGTTCGTCGCAAACTCGAAGAGCGCCTTCTGGAGGTTCTTCCGCCCCCTGTGCAGCCGGCTCATCACCGTGCCGATCGGGATGTCGAGGATGGAGGCGATCTCCTTGTAGGAGAAGCCCTCGACGTCGGCCAGCAGCACCGCCATGCGGAACTGCTCGGGCAGGGCGTCCACGGCGGCCTTCACCTCGGCCTCGGAGAACAGGTCCATCAGCTCGTCCTCGGCGCTGCGGCCCGCTCGTGCCTCCTCCAGCCCGCCGAGGCGGCGGTACAGGTAGAAGTCCTCGACGTCGTCGAGGTCGGTCTCGTCGGGTCGGCGCTTCGCCGCCCGGTACCGGTTGATGAAGGTGTTCGTGAGGATGCGGTAGAGCCAGGCCTTGAGGTTCGTGCCCTGCTCGAAGGAGCCGAAGCCGCGGTAGGCCTTGAGGTACGTCTCCTGCACGAGGTCCTCGGCGTCGGACGGGTTGCGGGTCATCCGCAGGGCGGCCGAGTAGAGCGACGGCATGAGGTCCATCGCCTGGTCGGTGAAGGTCGCCTGGTCAGCCATCCCACCCCTTTCTACCGGCCCCTCCGGGCCTGTTCACACCCGCTTCGCAGCGCCCTCGGCGATTGCTGGTGCCGGACCCGGTTTGCCAGCGCCAGCCGGCGCGTCCCTCACCCCGTCGGCGCGACCTGCTGCACTGGCATCGTCCTCATGTCGATCGAACGGCCACTCCGGGTGGCGGGCAGGCAGCGTAGGCCCAACCTCGCCTGTGACGACCGCCACACCTGACGGGGTCACCCGATCGACGACGGGAGGCGGTCGAGGACCTCCGGCCCCCGAACCGAGAGGACGCGGGGTCCGCCGCAGCATCGTGCGGACCGAGGAGCCACCCACGCAGACGGTTCGCACCACCTGCAAGCCGCCTCGTCCTGGAAATCCCTTCTCGGCGTTCGGGGCTCACCCCGCACGCACCTCGAGCCCGAGAGGGGAATCGAACCCCTGACCTGCTCATTACGAGTGAGCTGCTCTGCCGTCTGAGCTACCCGGGCGGGCCCTGAAAGGGTAGCCACGCTTCGGGACGCGGCCGAAACGGCTCGGTGCTCGGGGACCCCGTGAGGCTTGCCACTCCGGAGCGACACCCTGAGACCACAGCGCCTCGGAGGACGTCCGCCACCTCCCGGCGAGGCTCACCACCGCCCGATCGCAACGAGCGTGCTTCGTGCGGATCAGATCGTGAAGATGTCCGGCCCGAACGACTGCTTCGGTTCGTTCGATGTGACGACGGTGCCCATGATCTTGTCGCCGATGGTCTGTCTCTTCTCGTCCCACAGTGGGAAGAGGAAGCCGATGTAGCAGATGAGCGCATCGACGACGTGGGCGAAGTTCCGGACGATGCCGAGCCCGCCGCCGATGGGTCGGCCGGTGTGCACCCCGAGGACGCGCAGGCCGGTCAGCTTCTTGCCCGGTGTGGCGCCGGTGACCCCTTGCATGTACATGAAGTAGAAGCTCGCGGCAGTCACTGCGAGGTACCCGACCAGGCCGACGAGCAGGCCGAGGACATCGACGACTGCACCGAGGATGGCGGAGGTGACGGCGATGGCGAGGAAGCCGACGAAGAGGATGGCGGCGTCGATGAGGGTGGCGAGGACACGCTCACCCCACGACGCAAGAGACCCTGGTCCGCCCGTGGTCGTCCCGCCGGACATGCCGTACGGGTTCTGTGGGACCGGTGCCTGCGCCCACGGGGCCTGTTCGGCGCGATACCACTTCCCGTCCGAGGCCTGCCACGAGCCAGGACCGACCGGCGTGTCGCTCATCTGTGCGTCTCCCCGTGATCGCCGCAACGTTCGCTGCCCTGCCTGACGCTAGCCACAGCGACGGATGCGGCGCCGTGACGTGGTCCTCCTAGTCCGGCAGTGCGCCTCCGGCGACGACCGTGGTGAGCCAGTGGAGCGCGACCCCGACGGTGCCGAACATGGCGAGCGTCGGGACCGCAGCCCGGAGCCGGTCGAGGATGGCCGACCTCCCGCCTGTGGCGTGGATGCATGCCAGCAACACGAGCGTCGCCAGGACCACCACGCCGGCCGGATCGGCGGTCACGGCGTCGGTCAGCTCGCCGCGCAGGACCATGGTGGCCAGGGTGGTGATCCCGCATCCCGGGCACGGGACGCCCGTGAGCGCGAGCAGCGGGCACGGGAGGGTGATCCCGGCCGCCGTCCGGCCGACCACCAGGGCACCGCCAACGGCGATTGTGGCGAGGGCAGCGGTCCCGTACCGTTCGATCCGCGGATCGACCATGAGCACCTCAGGTGGACGGGGAAGCACAGGGGACCGTACGTCCCCGGCACCACCTCGACCCGGATCTCGAGGTCGACGACCCCCCGGTCGTGTCGCTGAACGGGTGCGCTCGAGAGACCGACCACGAGGCATCGATGGATCCCTCAGGAGAGCGGGGGGAGGCGGAGCAGCAGCGCCTGTAGGAGGAGCGACTCGTTCGGGTTGCGGGTGAGGGCCTCGGCAGCGGCATCGACGGCCACGACCGCCGCCACGTGGGCGGCAGCATCGCCGCCCCCTGCGCCGGCCGTGAGCACGTCCCGGTAGCGGCCGGCGAGGGTGGCGAGTCCGAAGCGGAGCTCGCCGGTCCGGTGACGGCGGAGCTGACGCTTGTGCTCCGCCTCGAGCTGCCTGCGCCCCGAGCCCCTCTCGCCGTACGCCGCGATCCGCTCCTCCAGGGCGGTGGCCTCGGCCTCGTGCGCGGCCTGGAGCGGGGCAGCCCCCCGCTCGACCTGGTCGAGGAGCTCAGCAGCCAGCGCCGCCACCGTCGCCCCCGAGCCGTCGAGGCGCCGGGGGACGCCCGCCCACGTCTCACGACGGGCACCGACCCCCTCGTCGGTCAGGAGCAACCGAGCGCGCTCCACGTCGCCCATGGCGGCGGCCGCCGCCACGGTGGCGGCCTCCGCCGTCGCGCCCTCAGCCAGCAGCGCACCCTCCACCTCGTGCACCAGGAGCGGCGGGAGGTCGATGCGGACGCAGCGGGAGGCAACCGTCACGAGCTCCCGGGGCACGTGATCGGCCACCATGACGAACACCGTGCTCGCGGGCGGCTCCTCCACCGTCTTCAGCAGCTTCGGCCCGACGATCGGACCGATGCGGTGCAGCTCGTGGATGACGAGCACCTTGCGGTCGCCCTCGACCGGGCTGCGCACGGCGAGGCGGATGATCTCCTCGACCTGTTCCGTCGACAGCGACGCGCCCGAGGGGACGAAGCCCGACACGTCCGGATGCTGGCCTGACGACGCCAACCGGCAGTCCCGACAGTGCCCGCACCCCCCGTTCGGACACAGCAGCGCAGCGGCGAGCCCCTCGGCCGCCGCCCTCGCCCCCGCACCTGCGGGTCCTACCAGCAGGTAGGCGTGGACGGGCCGACGAGCCGCAGCCCGCAGTGCCCGCAGCGCCGCCGCCTGTCCGACGACGGCGACGAACGCATCGCCCCCGGGAGGAGCGTCGATCTCCGTGGCACCCACGAGACCATCATCCCGCACCACGCCGACAGCGCCGACCACAGACGCACCGTCGACGTCCACGAACCAGTGCCCCAGCCCTCTGGACACCCGACCACCCATCTGTGGTCCAGCGTCCACCCGCCCGGTCCCGGCACCTTCCGGACGTCCGGGCACGCCGCTGGGGTCGAGCGTCCGATGGGGCCGGGCTACCGGTCGAGGCGGGCGGCCACGGCGGACCACACCCTGCCCTCGACCTCGGCTGCGTCTCCGGTGCCGTCGACCACGACCCAGCGGCCGGGTTCGGCGGCGGCGAGCTCCACGAAGCCCGTCGCGACACGCCGGTGGAAGTCGGTCCCGAGGGCCTCGAGGCGGTCGGGGCGCCCCGTCAACCTGGCCCGCGCCATCGCAGGTGGGACGGCGAGCAGCACGACGAGGTCGGCCACGGCGCCCGCCACGGCGAAGGCGGAGAGGGAGGCGACCGCAGCCAGGTCCAGGCGGTGGCCGTGGCCCTGGTAGGCGAGGGACGATCCGATGTAGCGGTCGGTGACGACCGTCCGCCCGGCCTGGAGCGCCGGCAGGATCACCTCCTCGACGTGCTGGGCCCGGGCTGCCGCCATGAGCAGCGCCTCGGTCCTGGCCCCGATGGGGACCCCGTCGGGATCGAGCAGCAGGGAGCGCACCCGCTCTCCCAGCTCGGTGCCGCCCGGCTCGCGCGTCAGGACCGCACCCATCCGGGCCGCCAGACGAGCGGCCTGCGTCGACTTGCCCGACCCCTCGCCGCCCTCCAAGGCGACGAGCACGCCGAGGTCTCGACCCGGCAGCGACTCAGGCAGGTTCGGCCACTGGTTCGTCGTGGGCCCTGCGCAGCACGAGGACGGCGAGGATCCCGGCAGCGATGATGATCACGCCGGCGGACCACAGCGCCAGGCGCACGCCGGGGATGGCGACGGCGAGGCCCCCCACCTCGACCGACCCGTCGAAGGCGCTCTGCGAGAGGACCTCGAGCCGATCGGCGAGCAGCGGCCCGGCGGCGAACGCGAGCAGCACGCAGAGCCGGACGAGCGTGTAGAGGCTGGCGAACACCCGCCCCCTGAGCTCGTCGGCGACCCGCTCCTGGAGGATGGTGAAGCCGAGGACGTAGATCGTCCCGGCGCACATGCCGAGGACGAAGACGAAGGCGATCGCCGGCGGGAGCGTGGACATCGTGGCCCCGAGCACGAGCGTCACACCCGCGGTGACCACCGCCCCGCAGAAGACCTGCACCTTGGGCAGGCGCTTCTGCAGGATCGAGATCAGGATCACGCCGGCGGCCAGCCCGGACCCCAACGCCGTCAGCAGGAGTCCGAAGCCGGCTGAGCCACCGCCCAGCACCTGCCGGGAGAAGAGGTCGCCGAGGGGGACGAGCATCCCGCCGCCGATGAGCCCGGTGCCGATGGCGACCATGACGGCCCGCACCACCGGGTTGGAGACCATGAAGCTCCACCCCTCCTTGAGCTCACGACCCGTCTGGCCGAGGTCCATCTTCATCGCCTCGCCCGCCTCGCCGGCGTCGGCCGTCACGGCCCTGCGAGGTGGCAGGACGAGGGTGGAGATGAACAGCGCGGACAGGGCGAAGGTGGCGACGTCGACGTAGAGCGCCACCGACTCCTGCGTGATCGGCAACAGGCTGAGGATGTCGATGTCACCGAGCCAGTCGGCCACCTTGGCCAGCAAGGCGAAGAGCAGCGTGGCGATCGGGAAGGTGCCGTAGGCGGCGACGAGCGACAGCGAGTTGGCGGTCGTGAGGTGGCTGGCCGGCACGAGGTTGGGGACCGATGCCTCCTTGGCCGGCGACCACAGCAACGTCGCCACCTCGAGCACGAGGGAGGCGATCACGAGCTGCCAGATGGCGTTGACGAAGGGGATCGTGAACAGCACGGCCGCCCGCACGAGGTCGCACGCGACCATGATCTTCTTGCGGTCGAGGCGGTCAACGAGCACGCCCGCCACCGGCGCGAGGAAGAACCCGGGGATGAGGCGCGCGCTCATCACGAGGGAGATGGCGCCCGCTGAGCCGCTGATCCTGGTGGCCACGGCGACGATGGCCACGAAGCCGAGCCAGTCGCCCACGGCGGAGACGACCTGGGCGATCCACAACCGGAAGAAGCTGCTCGACCCGAAGAGGCGTGCGACCGCAGAGCGGTCCGGGAGGTCGGGCTCGGGTATGACGTGATCGACTCGCGGCGTCGGCACCCCGTCGTCCCCAACGTCGGCGGGGGGGCCCGCGCCTTCACCGCCGGAGGGCGCCTGCGGACCCCCACCACCGGGACCCAGGGGGGAGGTGACAGCGTGACCTGCTCCCCCGGCGTGGCCCACGGGTCCGACCGGGCGCCGGGAACGACCGCCCTCTGGCCCCAGCTGTCGTCGGGCCTCTGGCACGTGCGCAGCCTACGGGCTCGTCCCGGGGGGGCCCGGGATCGGGCGGGCACCGGGGCCGATCACCAGCCGACTCGCTGCGGGTCCCGGTCGGCAGCAGGAGGGGCGGGGAACCTCACGACCGGAACCCGGACCGGACGCGCTCGGGCCTTCTACGTCGCTGGAGCCCCGTTCTCGGCGGAGGCCCTCTTCGCAGGCGCCTTCTTCTTGGCCACCGCCTTCTTCGCGGCCGGCTTCTTGGCCACCGCCTTCTTCGCGGCCGGCTTCTTGGCCACCGCCTTCTTCGTCGTCGGCTTCTTGGCGACCGCCCTCTTCGGTGCTGCCTTCTTGGATGCAGCCTTCTTCGGTGCAGGGCCCTTGTCCCGCCTGTCCTGGAGGAGCTCCATGGCGCGCTCGGGCGTGATCTCCTCGATCGTGTCGCCCTTGCGCAGCGAGGCGTTCGTATCGCCGTCGGTCACGTACGGACCGAAGCGCCCCTCCTTCAAGACGATCGGCTTCCCGGACACGGCGTCGTCACCGAGCTCCTTGAGCGGCGGGGTGACGGTCTGGCCCCGGCGCCGCTTCGGCTCGGCGAAGACCGCCTTGGCAGCGTCGAGCTCGATCGTGAGGAGGAGCTCCTCGGCAGCGATCGTCCGGGAGTCGCTGCCCTTCTTGAGGTAGGGCCCGTAGCGTCCGTTCTGGGCGGTGATCTCCTGGCCGTCGTCGTCGACGCCCACGACGCGCGGGAGCGTGAGGAGCTCGAGTGCGTCCTCGAGCCTGATCGAGTCGAGCGACATCGTCTGGAACAGCGACGCCGTCGGAGGCTTGTCCTTCGACCCCTCCTCCAGCTCGCCGAGCTGCACGTAGGGCCCGTACCGGCCGGCCTTGGCGGTGACCGGCAACCCGGTCACCGGATCGGGGCCGAGCTCGCGGTCACCGCTCGGCGCCTCGAGCAGGGCGACGGCCCGATCGATGGTGAGCTCGTCGGGGACGATGTCCTCTGGGATGTTCGCACGCTGCTCCCCCCTGACGAGGTAGGGGCCGTAGCGGCCGACCCTCGCCTCGACGGGCGTGCCATCCACGTCCACCCCGATGGGGATCGTGCTCACGGCGATGGCGTCGATGTCGCCGATGTTCTCGTTCACCATCCGCTTCAGGCCCTGCAAGGCGTCCGGGCCACCACTCCCGGAGCCGTCCGTCCCGAAGTAGAAGCGCGTCAGCCACGGGATCGACTCGGCCCGACCGCCGGCGATCTCGTCGAGATCGTCCTCCATCCGGGCCGTGAAGGCGTAGTCGACGAGGTCGGGGAAGTGGCGCTCGAGCAGGGTCACCACGGCGAAGGCAGTGAAGCTCGGCACGAGGGCACTGCCCTTCTTCCACACGTAGCCGACGTTCTGGATCCGCTCCATGGTGGCGGCATAGGTGGAGGGACGACCCACCCCGAGCTCCTCGAGCCGCTTGACCAGCGATGCCTCGGTGAAGCGGGCGGGGGGGCTCGTCTCGTGGCCGTTGGGGACCAGGGTCCGCACGTCGAGGGGGTCCCCCTCGGTGAGGGCGGGCAGCCGGCGCTCGGCCTCGTCGGCGTCTGCGGCCTCGTCGCGACCCTCGACGTAGACGCGCTGGTAGCCGGGGAACGTGATGACCGTGCCACTCGCAGAGAGCTCGGCATCCCGCCCGGAGCGACCGGTGCCGCCGACCCGCACCGTCACCGTCTCCCCCACCGCGTCCGCCATCTGGGAGGCGACGGTCCGCTGCCACACGAGCTCGTAGAGGCGAGCCTCGGCACCGCCGACCTCCCGCGCCACCTCGGCGGGGGTGCGGAAGCGGTCGCCCGCGGGGCGGATGGCCTCGTGGGCCTCCTGGGCGTTCTTCACCTTGCTCGCGTACGTGCGGGGGGCGTCGGGCACGAACTCGGGGCCGAACGTCTCCCGGATGAGCGCCCTGGCGGTGGCGACGGCGCCCTCGGACAGAGTCGTCGAGTCGGTCCGCATGTAGGTGATGTAGCCGTTCTCGTACAGGCGCTGGGCCGTCGCCATCGCCTGCTTGGCGCCCATGCCGAGCTTGCGACCGGCCTCCTGCTGCAAGGTCGAGGTGATGAACGGGGCAGCGGGGCGGCGGCGGTACGGCTTGCGCTCGACGGAGCGGACGGCGAACACCGCACCCTCCAGGTCCTCCACCAGCGAACGAGCACCGGCTTCGTCGAGCACGACGACCTCGCGCGTGACCTCACCGGTCTCACCGAAGTCCCGACCCGACGCCAGGCGACGCCCGTCCAGCGCCACCAGGACGGCGGTGAAGGTGGCGTCGGCGTCGACGGGTGCGAAGGTGCCCTCGAGGTCCCAGTACGACGCACGGCGGAAGCGCATGCGGGCCCGCTCCCGCTCCACGACGAGGCGGGTGGCCACGCTCTGCACCCGCCCGGCGGAGAGCTTCGGGGCGACCTTCTTCCACAGGACGGGGCTGGTCTCGTAGCCGTACAGCCGGTCGAGGATGCGACGGGTCTCCTGGGCGTCGACCCGGCGGAGGTCGAGGTCCCGCGGTTCGGCGATGGCGCGCTCGATGGCGGCCCTGGTGATCTCGTGGAAGACCATCCGCCGCACGGGCACCTGGGGGTTGAGCACCTCGAGCAGGTGCCAGGCGATGGCCTCGCCCTCGCGGTCCTCGTCGGTGGCGAGGTAGATCTCGCTCGCTCCCTTCACGAGCTTCTTGAGCTTGGCGACCTGCTCCTTCTTCTCGCGGGGGACGACGTAGAGCGGCTTGAAGCCGTTGTCCACGTCGATGCCGGTCCTCGCCCACGAAAGGCTCTTGTACGCCTCGGGCACGTCGGCTGCGTTGCGAGGTAGGTCGCGCACGTGGCCGATCGACGACTCGACGACGTAGTCGTCGCCGAGGAAGCCCGCGATGGTGCGGGCCTTGGCGGGTGACTCGACGATGACGAGCGGCTTCGGCACGTTGCAAGGAGATCGGTGCGAAGGGGCGCCTGTCAAACGGCTCCTGCACGACCGGGACGTCGAGCTCGCAGGCGTGCAGCGGTGGGACGGGTGCCCGAGGGTCGGCGACCGACCGGGGCGAGCGGCGCCCGGTCGGCGTCCTGCTCGGCCGGCGAGCCGTCCCCGGTGGGGGCCGCACCGGCGTTCGCCAGCGCGAACACCGGCACGATCACGAAGCTGACCCACGGGTCGAGACGGTGCTCGATGCGTTGCAGCGGCGACTCGGACTCCCTGCCCAAGCGCCCTCTCATCCCGGTGGAGCATCCGCGGGCGACCGACGGGCGGTCCGAGCCCACCCGCCCTGACGACCCTCGGGCCGCGGGGGCATCCGCTGGGAACCCGGCGTGCCGAGCTCGCCCGGCGCAGCCTGCCCACGGGCCGTCGGAGCAGCCGGTCGGGGACGCTACAGGCGGCCCTCGTCCAGCAGGGCGAGCACCTCAGCAGCGCGAGCGGGAATGCGACCTCGGTCGCCAAGACGGTCGAGGTTGGCGTAGGCGCGCTTCATCCGGTGGTTCTCGGCGAAGCGCTCGCGGTGGCGGGCGAGGAAGTCCCAGTAGAGCGTGCTGAACGGGCAGGCGTCCTCACCCACCCGCTGCTTCGGGTCGTAGCGGCACCCCCGGCAGTGGTCGCTCATGCGGTTGATGTAGGCACCGCCGCCGGCGTAGGGCTTCGTCGCCATCCGTCCGCCGTCGGCGTGCATCGCCATGCCGATGAGGTTCGGCACCATGACCCACTCCGAGCCGTCGACGAAGCTCGTCGCCATCCACCTGCTCATGGCCTGTGGCGACACACCGCCGAGCATCGCCAGGTTCGCCAGCACCATGAGCCGCTGGATGTGGTGGAGCCAACCCCGCTCCTCGATCCCGCCGAGCGCCTCGGCGACGCACGCCATCGCCGTCGGCGCCTCACCTGCGAACGCCGGCGGCAGGGGTCGGGTGGCGCCGAGCTCGTTCAGGTCCCGGTACCCGGGCATCCAGAGCCAGTAGATGCCCCACACGTACTCACGCCACCCGATGATCTGGCGGAGCAGCCCCTCGGCTGACGCCAGCGGGACGGCCCCGCTGCGGTAGGCGTCCTCGACGGCGTCGCAGACCTCACCGGGCAGGAGGAGCCCGATGTTCAGCGACGAGCTGAGCATCGTGTGGTTGAGGCGCCAGGCGTTGGCGCCGTTGCGCCCGGCGCCACTGGTCAACATTGCGTCCTCGTGCGGACCGAAGGCAGGCAGCACCTCTCTGACGACGTGGTCGAGTCGGGCGAGGGCGGCCGCCCTGGTGGTCGGCCACCACCCTTCGGGGTCGGCGCCGAAGGCGGTCTCGGGCAGCCCTGCCAGCACGTCGAAGTCGATCTCGTCGAGCGGCTCGACGAGCGGCTCGGGCCAGTCCCGCCCGTCCCTCGGCGGCGGCTCGCGGTTCTCTGCGTCGAAGTTCCACCTGCCCCCCACGGGTCGGTCACCGTCCACGAGGTAGCCGAGGCGCTGACGCTGCTCCCGGTAGAAGTCCTCCATCACCAGTCGCTTGCGCCCGTGCGCCCAGGCGGCGAAGTCGCTGCGGTGGCAGAGGAACTGGTTCGACCTGACGAGGTCGACGCCGGCACCTTCGAGCTGGCGCTCGAGTCCCCACGACAGCGGCTCGGTGGCCCGCACCGCCCCCGGCCGGTGCTCCCGGCGGTGCTCGGCCAGCCCCTCGAGCAGCGTGGGCGCCCGCCGGTGGTCGACCTCGAAGCCGTCCGCCTCGAGCGCTGCGGCGAAGCGGCGCATGGCGGTGAGCACGAGGTGGAGCCGCTGCCGGTGGTAGCGCCTGGTGGCGAGCGCATCGGTGAGCTCGACGAGCAGCACCCGCACCTCACCGGGTTGCGCCTCCGCCAGCGCGCCGATGGACCGGTTCAGCTGGTCGCCGAAGACCCAGACGGTGTCCACCACCGGAACCTACGGGCGCCGTCGGCCCAACGAGGACTCCGGGGCCGAGGGACGATCCCACCGGTCCCCGACCCGCCCGCAGGACCCGCCCCCGAGAGCGGTGGCGGCGGATGAGGGCGGGGCTCAGTCGAGGTAGCGGACCTCGCCGTCGGACGCACTGATCACGGCGTCGACGGCCAGGAGCAGGAGGGCGTGCAGCGCCCGGAACTCGTCGACCTCCGGGTCGGCGGCGTCGCTCGAGGTCGGCGAGGGGGGCCCGTCGGCACCCGCAGGCCCCGCCTCGTCCAGCGATCGGAGGGCGGCGTCCCAGTCGGTGGAGGAGGCCTGCAACCGCAGGCGCATCGACGGGGCCTGGATCAGCGCCCGCTGCAGGTCCTGGACGATGGTGACGACGACGTCGGTGCTCGTGCGCACCCCCGGCGTGGCCAGCAGGTGGAGGGCCTGGAGCTTGCGCATGGCCATGGCGGCGATCAGGCGCGGCTCACCGAGCTCGACCACCGCCGAGTCGATGGCAGCGAGGTCCAGCGAGACCGAGGGCGGGACGTCGAACCACCGCCGGAGTATGGCGAACATCTGGGACGTGACCCCGTGGAGGGCGAGCAGCTCGTCCGGCTTGGGGACGGCAGCCAGACCTCCGGGACCGGCCTGGTCCCCGTCGCTCACGCCGGTCTCAGGCGGAGGTGGACGCCGTGCCGGCGACTGCGTCGTCGACGGAGTCGAACAGGGAGAACACCTTGGTGAGGCCGGTCACCTCGAAGACCTTGCGGATCCGGGGCTGGGTGCACACGAGGGTGAGCTCACCGTCGTTGGAGCGGACGCGCTTGAGCGCCCCGACCAGGACGCCGAGCCCGGTCGAGTCGAGGAAGTCGACGCCGTCGAGGTCGACGATGATCCGGTTGCTGCCCTGGGCCACGAGCCCGTGCAGCTGCTCCCGCAACCGGGGGACGGTGGCCACGTCGACCTCGCCCGACACCGCCAGCACGGCACAACCGTCCCGCTCCGTCACGTCCAGACCAAGATCCATCCCAGGGTGCTCCTCAACGATTTCGGGCTGCGACCAGCCGGTGTCCGTGCCGTCGGGGCACGCTACCCGGACCGGGCGGCGGGACCATCACGAAGCCAGCAGGAACAGGCGTTCGACCGGTAGCCTGGCGCGGTGGAGCTCGACGACCTCGTGCGGTCGCTCGCAGTCGACGAGCGGCTCGTGCACCTCGAGCGCCTGCCTCCCCGACCAGCCAGGCACGCGGTGCTGGAGGACCCGCTTCCGGCGGAGGTCGTGGCCAGGCTGGGGCCCCGACCCCTGTGGGCGCACCAGGCCGAGGCCATCGACCACGCACGAGCTGGGCGGTCGGTCGCCATCGCCACCGGCACCGCCTCTGGCAAGTCGCTCTGCTACCAGGCGGTGATCGGGGAGGCTGCGGCGGACGAGGACGCTGCGGGCACCGCCCTCCTGCTGTTCCCGACCAAGGCGCTGGCGCGCGACCAGCTCAGGTCCCTCGTCACCCTCGACCTCCCCGGTGTGGTCGCCTGCTGCTACGACGGTGACACCGGCCCCGAGGAGCGCACCTTCGCCCGGGCCAACGCCACGGCCGTCCTCACGAACCCCGACATGCTCCACGTCGGCCTCCTCCCGCACCACGGGCGCTGGGCCACCTTCCTCATGCGGCTCCGCTACGTCGTGATCGACGAGCTGCACACGCTGCGAGGCGTCTTCGGCAGCCACGTCGCCCAGCTGCTCCGGCGCCTCCGCCGGATCTGCGCCCACTACGGCGCCGATCCGACCTTCATCTTCACGTCGGCGACGATCGGTCAGCCCGAGGTGCTCGCAGCCTCGCTGGCGGGCGTGCCGGTCACCGCCGTCACCGACGACGCCTCGCCCCGGGGGGAGCGCCTGTTCGCCCTGTGGAACCCGCCTCTGCTCGACGAGGGCAGCGGAGCCCGCGCCTCGGCAAACGGTGAGACGGCAGCGCTGGTCGCCGGTCTCGTCGGCGACGGCCACCGGGCCATCGCCTTCTGCCGCAGCCGCAAGGGCACCGAGCTCGTGGCCGCCGACGCCGAGCGCCGGCTCGGCCGCCACGGCGCCGTCCGCCCGTACCGGGGTGGCTACCTGCCGTCCGAGCGGCGCGAGATCGAGGACGAGCTGTTCGGCGGGAGCTTGCGGGGTGTCGTGGCCACCAGTGCCCTCGAGCTCGGCATCGACGTCGGCGGGCTCGACGCCTGCGTGCTCGACGGCTTCCCCGGCACCATCGCCTCGATGTGGCAGCAGGCAGGACGAGCCGGCCGGTCCCAGCAGCGGTCCCTCGCCGTGCTGGTGGCCGGGGACGACCAGCTCGACCAGTGGCTCATGGCCCACCCGTCGGAGGTGTTCTCCCGTTCGCCCGAGCCGGCCGTGATCAACCCGTCGAACTCCCACGTCCTGCTCCCTCACCTGGCGTGCGCCGCCTACGAGCTCCCCCTCTCCGACGGTGACGAGCAGTGGTGGGGCGACGACCTGGCCGAGGGTGTCCGCAGCCTCGTGCTCGGCGACCTGCTCAAGGTCCGGCGTCGCAAGGCGTACTGGGCGGGGAGGGGCTCGCCGGCGTGGGAGGTGGGGCTGCGCGGCGGTGCGGCCGACGAGTACCGGATCGCCGACGCCGACGGCCACGTGATCGGCACCGTCGACGGGGGGCGGGCCTTCACCGTCGTGCACCCCGGGGCGGTGTACCTCCACCAGGGCCAGGCGTTCCAGGTGACCGAGCTCGACCTGGCCGATCGCGTCGCCACGGTCCAGGCGGTCGGCGGTGAGGAGACGACCCAGGTCCGGTCGGAGACCGACATCCGCATCTTCGACACCGAGGCGCGGGCCGTGGTCGGCGCCTCGAACATGCACCTCGGGCCGGTGGAGGTGTGCCAGCAGGTGACGGGTTACCAGCGCCGAGACGCCTTCACCGGTGACGTGCTGGCCCACGTCGAGCTCGACCTGCCGCCGTCGCGCCTGCTCACGAGGGCGGTGTGGTGGACCGTCACGCCCGCCCTGCTTGCGACCGCCGGCCTCGTGCCCGGACGATGGCCAGGGACGCTCCACGCGCTCGAGCACGCCGCCATCGGCATGCTGCCGCTGTTCACGATCTGCGACCGGTGGGATGTCGGCGGGGTCTCGACCGCCTTGCAGGCCGACACCGCCCTGCCGACCATCGTCATCTACGACGGCTACCCGGGAGGCGCCGGCATCGCCGAGCTCGGCTTCGCCTCCGGCACCGAGCTGCTCCACGCCACCCTCGACCTCATCGCCGCCTGCGCCTGCACCGCCGGTTGCCCATCGTGCGTGCAGTCCCCCAAGTGCGGCAACCTCAACGAGCCGCTCGACAAGGCCGGCGCGCTCGCCCTCCTGCGGGCCCTGCTGGGGCGGGCCACGACCGCACGGAGCGCCCTGGCCAGCTGAGCGCCGCCGGGTCAACCCTCGAAGCGCATGGTCACCGTCCCCTCCAGCTCGACGTCTCCCACCAGCGCCCCGACGAGCGGCACCGTCGTCGGCGCCTCGTAGGTGACAGTGACCGAGACCGGGCCCGAACCGCGCTGGGTGCGGATGGCGAGGCGCGACCGGTGGAGGGCAGTGGCGCCGGTGGCCACGTCGCGCACTGCGACATCATCGGGGCTGACCGCCGCCTGGCGCGCGCCCTCGCGGGCGGCGTGGACGACGAGCACCTGGTCCCTGGCCACGACCGCCACCTGGAGGGCGGCGAGGGCGACGACGATCACGAGGGGGAGGACGAGGACGAGCTCGACAGCGGCCTGCCCTGCGTCCTCCCGACCTCGCCGCTTCACTTCACCATGTCGACGACGTCGTCGAACACGGCGTCGAGCAGCTTGCCGACGCTGTTGCTCTCCTTCGCCCAGAGGGTGACGAGGATCGCCACCGACGCCGCACCGAGCAGGACGAGGGCGTACTCCGCCGAGGTCTGGCCGGCCTCGGACCGCCGGCGTGCCAGCGTCCGGCCGAGTCGATCGGCCGCTGTGAGGGCGGCGAGGTGGAGCTGGATGGTGAGGACGAGCACGTTGTTCTCCCTGGAGGTCATGAGCAGCGTGGGGGAAGCTCATGGGCGCAGCGCCTGCAAGGCACCGGCCAGCAGTGGCGCCACGGTGAGCAGCGCGAAGGCGGGGAGGATGCAGGCCACGAGGGGGAAGAGGAGCTTGATCGGCACCCGTCGGGCGACCTCCTCGGCCCGGCGCCGACGGTCGGCCCGCAGCTCGACCGCCAACCGGTCGAGCCCGCCGGCCACAGGTGAGCCGTCGCGCAGCGAGGTGACGAGGGCCGTGGTCAGCGGTCGGACGTCTTCGCCGAGGTGCCGGGGGAGGTCCGACAGCGCGTCGGCGAGGCGTCGGCCGGCCGCGGCGGCCGCCACCGCTGCGGTGAGCGCAGCGCCGACCGGGCCGGTCGACCGCCTGGCCACGGCGTCGATGGCGAGGGGGACGGTGAGGCCGGCCCCCACCGCAAGGGCGAGCAGGTCGACGGCTTCGGGCAGCTCCCGGCGGATCACGGTGGCGCGATGTCGTCGGACCCGCCGTTCGGTGAACATCGGGATCGCCCAGGCGAGCGCACCGAGGGGAGCACCGAGGACCGGGTGCAGCAGCGCTGCGACCGCGCCGACCGCCAGCGCACGACCCAGTCGCACGGGATCCGCCTCGGCGGCCAGCTGCGCCCCCAGCGCTCCCCGTCTCGCGACGAGGCGCAGCACGAGGGCGCCCAGGTGCCCGGCTCCGACTGATCGGACACGCCGCTCGCCCACCTGGCGCGGCAGGCGACTGCGAGCCATGCGGGGCAACGGCCGCCGGGGCCACAGCCCGGCCACCACGAGCGCAGCCCAGGCGGCCCCGAGGAGGGGTGCAGTGGTGCTCATGCCTCGACCTGGGCCAGGCGGTGCATCCACCACGCCCCGGCCCCGTCGAGCGCAAGGCCGAGCATCAGGCAGCCGAGCCCGAGCGGGGTGCGCAGGAGGAACGTCGCGCTCGTGCGGTCGGTCCCCACGGCGAGACCGGCGAACCCCAGGGGCGCGAGTGCGATGACGAGCCCCGAGAGGCGGGCCTGAGACCCGAGGGCGCGCACCTCACCTGCCACCCCGAGCTGGGCGCGGACGCTCGCTGCCACCCCGTCGAGGGCACGGGCGTGCGCGCCTCCGGCCTCGGCGCCGAGCAGGACGGCGGCCACCGCCAGCCGCACGCCGGGCTCGGGCCGCCTGGCCTGGAGCGCGAGCAGCGACCCCTCGAGGCTCGAGCCACCGGCCACCTCGGTCACCGCCCGCCGCAGCTCCTCTCCGAGGCGCCCCGGGGTGCTCGAGGCGACCTCGCCCAGCGCCTGAGAGGTGGTCGCCCCGCTGCGCATGGCCCTCGCCACCCCCTCGAGCGCATCCGGTAGGGCCCGCTCGACGAGCCGGCCGGCCGCCCCTCGGCGCGATGCGACGAGGAGGACGGCGGCGGCGACGCAGGCCAGCGCTGCGACCGCGCCGGCCGCCGGCCCACCCACGGCCGTGCCCCCGAGCACCGCCGCGACAACAGCGCAGCACCAGGCCGTCCAGGCCACGTCCACCGACGACGGCAGGGCCGCGTCGTCCAGGTGAGGTCGAACCCACGCCGGGGCCTGCAACCCGACGGTTGCGCCGGTCACCCGGGCGGGCGGTCGCGTGGCACCCACCACCAACCGGGCGCGGACGACGGCCCGACGGCGCTGCACCCCTGCCAGCTGCGCGGTGGTGAGGGCGAGGGCCACGGACGTCCCGGCGGCCACACCCGCCACGGCCCCGCTCACGACCCGCAGCCCCCGTCGCCGGCGCCGCCCGCCCGACGGCGCCCCGGCCGGAGCGCCCGGGCGACGACGCCGCCGGCGTCGGCGATGAGGTGCACGGTGGGCCGACCTCCCTCGTCGAGGGTCGTCGCCACCTCGCACACGGCCACGATCCGCCGCGCCCCGCCCGTCGCTCGCGCAACCTGGACGATGACGTCGATCGACGCCACGACCTGGTCGCGGACCGCTGGCAAGGGCAGCGCCACGTCGCCTGCGAGGACCATCGTCTCGAGCCGGCGGAGCGCGTCGGCAGGGCTGTTGGCGTGGCAGGTGGACAGCGACCCCTCGTGGCCGGAGTTCATGGCCTGGAGCATGTCGAGCGCCTCGGGACCCCTGACCTCCCCGACGAGGATCCGGTCCGGGCGCATCCTGAGGGCGTTGCGGACGAGCGCCCGGATGCCCACCGCGCCGACGCCCTCGGCGTTGGCCGGGCGGGATTCGAGGCGCACGACGTGGTCTCCCGGCAGGCGGAGCTCGGCTGCGTCCTCCACGGTGACGACGCGCTCCTCGTCGGGGATGGCCGATGCGAGCGCGTTGAGGAGCGTCGTCTTGCCTGCGCCGGTCCCCCCCGAGACCAGCACGTTCATCCGCTGCCGGACGGCGTCGATGAGCAGGGTGGCAACGTCGGGAGGGCACAGTGCGGCGAGGGGGACCGCCGTGGCACCGAAGCGGCGGATGGTGAGGCACGGCCCGTCGACGGCGAGCGGGGGGACGACGGCGTTCACCCGTGAACCGTCGGGGAGGCGGGCGTCGACGATCGGGGAGGAGCGGTCCGCCCGGAGCCCGAGAGGTCCGACGATCCGCTCGATGGCGTGCTCGATGGCGTCGGTGCCGAGCACGGTGGACGTGCGCTCCAGTCGTCCCCCCCGCTCCACCCACACCGGACCTGGCCCGTTCACCATCACCTCGCTGATCGACGGGTCGGCGAGGAAGGGGTCGAGGGCGCCGAGGCCGGTCGTGCGCGAGGTGACGACCTCGACCAGCGCGTCGAGTGCCGGGCCGCTCAGGAGGGGCGAGGCCGCCCGGGCGAGGTCGACCACCCGGTCGCGACGGGGCAGGGCGCCATCACGGGCATCGGCGAGGACTGCCGCGTGCACCGCACCGGCCAGGTCCAGATGGCTCCCGTCGCGCTCAGGCGACATGGCGCAGCGACCGTCGGAGCGGGCGTGGCACCCGGTGGCCGAGAAGCCCGGCATCGACCACCCTCGCCACCTGGGGGTCGTGATCGACCGAGGCGACCACCGGCACGTCGAGCACCGCTTCGACATCGGGGGCCCGGAGCACCCGGCCGGCTGCGGCCACGAGCACGATCCCCGACGGTCGGACGGCCAGGAGCTGCGCTCGTCGCAGCGACAGGTAGCAGGGCCGCAGGACGAGGAGGGACATCGTGGCCGCAGCGATGATCGCCTGACCGACGCCATCGCCTGCCGAACCGCAGTCGACCACCACCGGTCGGGGATCGGCGTCGAGCAGGGCGGCAAGGACGGTCGCACGGCCCTCGAGCGGCTCCGGTCCGCCCCCGTCGGGCTCCCCCCTCGGCAGCAGCCGGAGCCCGCCGGGGCCGGCCACCTCGAGGCGGGGAAGGGCATCGGCGGGGACGACGGACCCCGCCGCCAGCCAACCTTCGACACCCGGGCCGTCCGGCTCCGCCAGCCCGAGTGCGGCGGGCACGTCACCAGCCAGATCGACGAGGAGGGCGCCGGCCGACGAGGCGTCGGCGAGCATCGAAGCAAGGCGACGGACACCACGGTGGTGCCCGATCCCCCCTTCACGGACCAGCAAGCCAGCAACACGTCTCTCCACCCCTCGGGCGCGCAAGGACAGGTCCCGGGGGAGTGGAGGCGCCCGAACATAGGGTCCGGGCAGGGACACCGCAAGGGTCTGTCACGAGAACCTGCGTACGCCACCCGCCCGGGGCCGGCCCAGAGGTCCAGGTCGATGCTGGCCCGTCGCAGCTCAGGATCATGACGCCGGTGCGACCCGGCGCCGCTCGACCGGACGGTGCAGGCATGCCCGAGCTCGAGGACTGGACCCCACGTCCCCACCGGACCCTGCTGGTGGGCGGGCTGCGACACGACGGTGGCCGCGGGGACGAAGGGTCCCATGACCGTCGGTTCGGCTGAACCTAGGCTCCACCGGTGGTCGCCGCCTTCTTCGACCTCGACAAGACGGTCATCGCGAAGGCGTCCATGGTGGCCTTCGGCGGGCCGCTGTACCGGGCCGGGCTCCTGTCGCGATGGCTCCTGCTCCGGGCGCTCTACGGGCAGCTCGTCTACCTCTGGTTGGGCGCCGACGACGCCCGCCTGGCGCGCATGCGCCGTGCTGCGCTGGCGCTGACCAAGGGCTGGGACCACGACCACGTGAGCGCGATCGTGGCCGAGACGCTGGAGCAGGTGATCGAGCCCATCGTCTACGACGAGGCCCTCCAGCTCATGCGGCACCACCGCGACCACGGCCACCTCGTGGTGCTCATCTCCGCCTCACCCGAGGAGATCGTTGCGCCGCTCGGCTCCTACCTGGGCGCCGACGTCGTCGTGGCCACCAGGGCACGCCTCGACGAGCACGGCCGCTACAGCGGGGAGCTCGAGTTCTACAGCTACGGGCCGGCCAAGGCGCTGGCCATGCTGGATCTGGCCGAGGAGCGGTCCCTCGACCTCGACGCCAGCTTCGCCTACTCGGACTCGATCACCGACGTTCCCATGCTCGACGCCGTCGGCCACCCGGTGGCCGTGAACCCCGATCGTGGCCTGCTGCGCGTCGCCCGCCAGCGTGACTGGGAGGTGCGCCGCTTCGTCCGGCCGGTCAGGTTGCGTGAGCGGGCGGCCATGCCCCGCCCTGCGGCCACCGCCGCCGCCGGTGGTCTGGCCACGATCGTCGCAGCAGCGGTGGTGTGGTGGCAGCTCCGCCGCCAGCCACCTGCGGTGACCCTGCCGACCAGGCGCCAACGCCTCGCCCTGCGCCTGCACGGCGGCGTAGGCCGAACCGTCTAGAGCTCCTTCAGCTTCTTCGAGGCGACGACCCCGAGGGCGACGAGCAACGACAGGATCAGGAGCTTCCTCATCGAGCGACCCTAGCTGCGGCCGTGTCGCCACCGGCCGTGACCCACCGACCGTGTCGCTCACCGGACCGCAACGAAGATGGCGTCAGACCGGGCTCGGGAGCCGTGCACGGTTCAGCTGTGGGAACCCATCGCCGGTTGTTCGCCCGGGGGGTCAGCGGCCTCCCGCTCCACACCCGACCCGATGGTGGCGAGGTCTCCGACGAGACCGTGGAGCTGTCCGACCACCACGAGATCCTCCACGATCTGCGACCGGAGCCTGGCGGCCTCGCGGTGGCTGCCCTCCCGCTCGAGGTCGCCGGCGACGAGGTCGTTCACGATCGCCCGGTCCTCGACGGCGCGCAGTGAGTACCACAGCGCACGGTTGATCGCCTCCGTCTGGCCCTTGGCGACCTCGGCGACCGTGAAGCGGTGACCGACGCGGCACACCCAGTCCTGCCCCTCGGGCCCGAGCGGCCCTGTGCAGGTGGGACACGCCACCAACGTCCGGTCCTCGCCCTCCACGGCACCCCCTTCGAGATGTGGGCCTAGGTGCGGGAGCATAGGGCACCACAGCGGGTGACGCCTCGAACGCGGGTGGTCACCGTCCATCATCGGGCTCGTGGCTCAACTCGGGGCCGCGACGGCCGATCTGCTGCGGGGGTCTTCAGCCACGAGGTCCCAGAGGAGCAGCACGTGGATCGTCGGCAGGATCTCTCGGACGTCTTGGTCGAGCTGGCGCGCACGCTCGGCACCGACTTCTCGATCCAGACCATCCTCGACCACCTGGTGCTGCGCATCGTCGACGTCCTCCCCATCGACGGTGCCGGGGTCACCCTCATCAACTCCCGCCTCGATCCGCACTACGTGGCTGCCTCCAACCCGGCGGCCCTGCGGTTCGAGAAGCTGCAGTCCGAGCTGGGAGAGGGGCCGTGCCTGGAGGCGTACTCGTCGGGCGGCGCCGTCACGGTGCCCGATCTCAGGCAGGACGCCCGCTTCTCCCGGTTCGGACCTCGGGCGGTGGAGGACGGGCTGGCAGCGGTGTTCGCCTTCCCGTTGCGTGCGAACGACCAGCGGCTCGGCGCGCTCGACCTGTACCGGGACCTTCCCGGCACGATGGACCCAGGGGAGATGGGCGACGCCCAGACCCTGGCCGACGTGGCCTCCGCCTACCTGTTCAACGCCAACGCGCGCGCCGACCTCCGGGAGGCGAGCGAGCGGTTCCGGGAGAGCTCCCTGCACGACGACCTCACCGGGTTGCCGAACCGGCTCCTGCTCCGACAGCGCCTCGACCACGCCGCCCTGCGGGCCCGCCGCTCCCGCAAGCTGGTGGCGGTCCTCTTCATCGACCTCGACCGGTTCAAGCAGGTGAACGACCGCTTCGGTCACCACGTCGGCGACGACCTGCTCGTGGCCGTGGCGGAGAGGCTCACCCACCTGCTGCGCCCGGGTGACACCCTCGCCCGCCTCTCAGGTGACGAGTTCGTCATCCTCTGCGACGACCTCGACCAGGAGGACCAGGCCCAGGTCGTGGCCCGCCGCATCCGAGCCGCCCTCGAGGCACCCTTCCCCCTCCGCAGCGCCGAGGTGCGGGTGACGGCGAGCGTGGGCATCGCCTTCGCCGGCCGGGGCGAGGACGTCCCCGACGAGGTCCTGCAGCGCGCCGACGCGGCGATGTACGAGGTCAAGCGCCAGGGCGGCGCCCACCGTGCGCTCGCCGACCAGCGCCGGGCGCGCGTGGCCGAGGAGGAAGCCACGCTCGAACGTGAGCTGCACGGCGCGGCCGCTCGTGGCGAGCTGCGGGCCGACTACCAGCCGATCGTCACGACCGCCGACGGGCACATCGCCGGGGTCGAGGCACTGCTTCGCTGGGACCACCCCACACGGGGCCTCGTGCCCCCCTCGGCCGCCGTCCCCCTCGCCGAGCGATCCGGGCTCATCAGCGAGATCGGACGGTGGATGCTCGAGCGGGCGTGCCTGGACCGTCCCCGCAACGGGGCAGCCGGGCCGGTCGACGACCTGCAGGTCTACGTCAACGTGTCCGCCCACCAGCTGGTGTCACCGGGGTTTCCCAGCACGGTCGCGTCGCTGCTGGACGAGACCGACACCCCGCCCGGTCTGGTCACCCTCGAGGTGACCGAGACCGCCTTCGTGGTCGACGAGCGGCGCGCCGCCGCCGTCCTCGACGACCTCAAGGAGCTCGGGGTCATGCTCGCCCTCGACGACTTCGGGACCGCCTACTCGTCGCTCAGCTACCTCAGGCGCTTCCCGGTGGACGTCCTCAAGATCGACCAGAGCTTCATCGGCCAGCTCGGGCGGGGGGACAGGTGCTCGAAGATCGTCGCTGCGGTCGTCGACCTCGCCCACTCCCTCGACATGACGGTGGTGGCAGAGGGGGTCGAGACGGCGGCGCAGCACGAAGCGGTGGCTGCCCTCGGCTGTGACACGTCGCAGGGCTACTACTTCGCTCGGCCCATGTCGGCCGACGCCCTCGACGCCCGACTGCGCCCCGGGACGAAGGCGAGCCGGCACCTCCCTCAGCCAGCCGGGACGTCGAGCGGCCCGGCGGCGTGACCCCCGGCCATCCCCACGTCCTCGGTCCGACCGGGGCCGACCGACGAGGGCCGACGTGCCCTCGTCGTCATCCCGGTCCTGAGGCGCTCGACTCCACGGATCCGGACCTGCCTGCCGTGGTGGTCACCACCCGCACGACCGACTCGGCCCTCACGGCCTCGATGTCGGCCTCGAGGGTGCGGCCCGCCGAGGAGAGGATGAACCCGGCGGCGAGGGACACCGGGACCATCACCAACATGCTCGCCTGGATGCCGTACGAGTCGGACACCGCGCCGATGAGCGGGAGGAACACGGCGATCCCCGGGATGGCGAACACCGACATCGTCGAGAACGCAGCCGAGCGGACGCGGGGCGGGGCGACGAGGGAGAGCGTGGCGAAGAAGGCCGGGGCGAGCGTCCCGATGCTGGCGGCCAGCAGGGCGTGCACCGCGACCGCCGTCGCGACGTTCGGGGCGTAGGCGAGGCCGACGAGGAGGAGGCCGTCCACCACCCCCACGTACGCCACGAAGCGCAGGAGGAAGCTCGGCCGGGTGGCAGCGATCTGCGACACCCACGGCAGGGACACGATGACGCCGAGGATCTGCAGCGGCTCGATCCCTGCCGTGATGACGCCCCGAGCAGCGACGTTGAGCCCGAAGACGTCCTCGTAGACGAGCGAGAGCAGGTTGGGGATCCCGAACAGCGCGATCCCGAGGAACGGCACCGCCAACCAGATCCGCCGGAACGTCGGTATCCGGCCGAGCACCCGCATCGTCTCCCACGGCCCCTCCGGCGAGTCCTCGACGCCTGCGACGGCGGCGTCGGCGCCCGCCGCCACCCGCTCGTGGCTCCCCCGCACGGGCTCGCGCAGGCGCAGGCTGAGCAGGACGAACACGGCGGTGGGGACGGCGAAGAGGAAGAACGGCCAGCGCCAGCCGAGGAAGTAGGCCACCCCGCCCGCGACGGCAGGGCCCACGATCTGCCCCACGGAGTTGGCCAGGCGGTGGAAGGCGAACACCTTCACCCGCGCTGCCGGCTCGTACCAGTCGGAGAGCAGCGAGCTGTGGGTCGGCGTCACCACCGCCCGCCCGGCTCCTGCCCCGATGCGGGCCATCACCAGCAGGGCGACGCTGACCGCCAACCCCGTTCCGACGGAGAACAACGCCCACGTCGCTGCGCCGATGGTGGCGATGCGGACGCGGCTCCGGCGGTCGCAGTAGAACGACAGCGGGACCTCGATGAGGAGCACGGCGACGGTGGTCGCAGCCACGAGCGCGAGCGCGGCGGCGTCACTCAGCCCGAAGTGGTCACGGATGTCGGGGAGCAGGACGGCGAAGGCGGTGCGGTCGAGCTCGTCGACGGCGTTGAGACCGAACAGCACGGCGAGGGGGAACACCGGGCGACCCATCGTGATCACCGACGGTCGCCACTCCTCGCGCAGCCGGCGTAGCCGGGCCGGTTTGCTGGGGCCGCCGGACGTCGACCTCATGGACCAACCTGCGCCGCGACGAGTGCCCCCATGCGCACAGCGTGACATCGGTGAGCCGCCGCCTCAGCACCCGAGACCTCGTCCCGGTTCGAGAACCCTTCCCGAACACGATCTGAAGGCGTAGCATCTCGCTGAGCGAGGGGGTCGGCCATGGCCAGGACCACCACCGTCAAGCGAGCAGCGGTCGCTGCGCTCTGGCTGCTGCTCGTCGGCTTGGCACCACCCACTGCCGGGGCGACAGCGGTTCCCGAGCCCCTCGGCACCTTCGCTGCCGCCGAGGCGCCGGCAGACGGGTACTGGCTGGTCGGCGTCGACGGCGGGGTCTTCGCCTTCGGCGCTGCCCCCTTCCTCGGCTCGGCCGCCGGGATCAGCCACCACCCCGTGGTCGACATCGCCAAGACCCGCACCGGCGAGGGCTACTGGTTGGCGGCGTCTGACGGTGGCGTCTTCTCCTTCGGCGACGCCCGATTCTTCGGCTCGCTCGCCGGCCGCCCGATCGCCGCAGGGCAGACGGTGGTCGCCATGGCCTCGACGACCCTCTTCGGCGACGGGTACTACCTCGTGACGGCGAGCGGCGGCGTCTACACCTTCGGTGCCGCACCGTTCTTCGGGGCGCCCGCGTCGGGACGGGTACCACACCCGATCGTCGATTTCGGCCTCACCCCCAGCGGGCACGGCTACTGGCTCGTCGACCGGGCCGGCCACATCTACAGCTACGGGGACGCCCCCTCCCTGTCGGTCCCGGAGGTCGATCCCAGGACCGCCCGCGCCGACGACCTGCGCAACTCGCTGGAGCCCTGGAGCGGCGCCTCGATGCACGTCATGTCGAGTGGAGGAGGGGTGTTCACCGCGTCGACGAGCCCCGAGACCGGCTTCTTCTACGGTGCGTCCGTCGACACGTCGACACGGGAAGGCCGATGTCCGACCTGGCCTCGTGCGGGTGCGCCGGCTACTACCAGGTCGACGTGGACGGCCGGGTGCACGCCGACGGGGATGCCCCCCACCACGGGTCCGTCCCCGGCGTGCTCGGTGCCGGGCGCCTGAACGGCCCGGTGGTCGCCATGCTCCAGAGCGGGGCCCGCCGGGAGCTCTGAGGCTTCGCGCCGCACGGGTCGCTCCAGCTCGCAGGTGGTACGACTGGCCAGCCAACCTCGAGCGAAGGATCCTGCGATGCCCAACTTTGGCGACCACCAGTTCAGCGTCTACCTGGAGGGGATGTTCAACGGCGGGACGCCCCAGCTCACGACGAACCTCGTGCAGCTCGAGGAGCAGGCGAGGGCGGTGCTTCCGGCGGAGGCCATGGGCTACATCGTCCCGAGCGCCGGGGACGGTGCCACCGCACGGGCCAACCGGGAGGCATTCGGGCGCTGGCGGCTCGTGCCGCGCATGATGCGGGGCGCCGTGGAGCGGGATCTGTCCTGCACGGTGCTCGGGACGTCGATGCCCGCACCCGTCCTGATCGCCCCCATCGGGGTCCAGACCCTCGCGCACCCGGACGGGGAGCTGGCCACGGCGCGGGCCGCCGCCGCGCTGGGCATCACGTACATCCACTCGACCGCTGCCAGCCACAGCTTCGAGCAGGTGGCGGAGGCCAGCGGGACGGGGGCGAGGTGGTACCAGCTCTACTACCCGACCGATCGCGACGTCTGCCAGAGCTTCCTGGAGCGGGCGAGGGCGAGCGGGTTCGACACCCTCGTCGTCACCCTCGACACCACGCTGCTCGGGTGGCGCCCGGCCGACCTCGACCGCGGCTTCTTGCCCTTCCTCAAGAACGTCGGAGTGGCGAACTACCTCACCGATCCGGCCTTCCTCGCCAAGCTGGACACGTCCGTCGAGGAGGACCCCGGGGCGGCGACATCCCTCTGGGCGAGGATGTTCCCCAACCCCGGTCTGCGCTGGTCAGACCTGTCCTTCCTGCGCGAGCACTGGGACGGACCGATCGTCGTCAAGGGCATCGTGGCGGTCGAGGATGCGATCGCTGCGGTCGACCACGGCGTGGACGGCATCGTCGTGTCCAACCACGGCGGCCGACAGGTCGACGGGGCCATCGCCTCCCTCGACGCCCTCCCGGCGATCGCAGCTGCCGTCGGTGAACGGACGACGATCCTGTTCGATTCGGGCATCCGCAACGGGACCGACGTGATGAAGGCGCTCGCACTGGGCGCCGACGCCGTCCTCCTCGGACGACCGTTCCTCTACGGTTTGGCGCTGGCCGGCCAGGATGGCGTCGAGCACGTGCTGCGCTGCCTCCTCGCCGAGCTCGACGTCGCCCTCACGCTGTCGGGCTCCCCCGACCCCGAGACGCTGACCCCCGAGGTGCTGCAGCACTGCTGACCGTGGCCGGTCGGGGTGCAGTCGCCGGCGCGAACGTGGAGAGTGAGCGGACCACCGGCTGGCGCGGGCACGACCGGACCGACGCACGAGGGTCGCACCAATGACGACGCGTCGCATGGTGGGATCCTCCTCAGGGTGGGCGACATCTCCGCCGATACGCAACCGAGGGCGCGAGGAGTGCCACGGCCATTGGGGGTGCGGTGCACACGACCGACGACACGGCGCAGCCGATCGACACCGCGACACGTGACGGCCTCCTGGCGACGCTGCTGCTGCAGCACCCGGGTGCGATCGTCTCCGCGTACGACGGTGACGGGCGCCCGGAGGGCCTTCCCGAAGGGCTGCACCTGTCACGACACGTCTTTTCCATCCGCTCGCCGCTCGAGCTCGTCGCCGGCAGCTCACAGCCCGGCCTGTTCGAGAGCTGGGAGCAGGCGAAGCTCCTCGGTGCCGCGTCGCTCGAGGTCGAGCTCGTCGACGGGACCCGGGCAACCTGTCACATCGTCGACATGCGGCACCGGCACGGCGCCCTGATCGGCGTCATGGCGGGTGACGGCCCCATGAACGTCACGAAGGCGCTGGGCCTCGAGCCCGACGTGATGCCGAAGACGGGCCGGGTCGACAAGGACGACCTGGCGATCATCCGGTACGTCGACGGCCGCATCTGTCGGATCCTCGGCTACGAGCCGAGCGACCTCATCGGGAAGCGGTCCCTCGGCCTGATCCATCCCGAAGACCAGCAGCGAGCCCTGGGAGCCTGGCGCGACATGCTCGCGAGCCCAGGGCTCACCACCCGGGTGCGGGCCCGGCACCTGCACGGGGACGGCTCGTGGATCTGGATGGAGCTGACCAACAACAACCTGCTGGCGGAGCCGGAGCGGCGCGTCGTCACGGAGATGATCGACATCTCCGAGGAGATGAGCGCGGTCGAGACGCTCCGCCAGCGCGAGCAGCTCCTCACCAGGCTGGCCGAGGCACTGCCCACCGGCGTGCTGCACGTCGACCGCAGGCGCAACGTGCGGTACTCGAACTCCCGGCTCCACCGGCTCCTCGGAACGACGCCGTCCTCGACGGTCGCCGACCAGCTCGCAGCGGTCCATCCGGATGATCGCCCGGTGCTGAGCAACGCACTCGACGGCGTGCTCGCCGGCGGAGGGGACGCCGACGTCGAGGTCGGCGTGCGGGTGGCCGGAGCCCGCCTCACTCGCCGCTGCGCCATCGCCATCCGCGCCCTCACCGACAGCGACGACGTCACCGTAGGGGCCGTGCTCTGCATCGACGACGTCACCGAGTCGCTCGCGCTGCGCACCGAGCTGGAGCGCCGGGCCACCATCGACGACCTGACCGGGTGCCTGAACCGCGGGGCCGTGCTCGAGGAGCTGCAGCGCTCCCTGTTGCACAACGCCGCCGGCACGCGGGGCACGGCGATCGTGTTCCTGGATCTCGACGGGTTCAAGGAGGTCAACGACACCTTCGGGCATCTGGCAGGGGACCAGCTGCTGAGCAGCGCAGCGCGCCGACTCTGCGGTGCCATGCGGGATCAGGACGTCATCGGGCGCCTCGGCGGCGACGAGTTCCTGATCCTCCTCCCAGGGATCAGGGGCGTCGAGGCTGCCATGACGATGGCGGCCCGCCTCGGCGACTCGTTGGCCGAGCCGCTCGAGGTGGTCATGGGCCTCCCGACCCGCATCCGCTCGAGCATCGGCGTCGCCTGGTCCGACTCCTCCACGATCAGCGGTGACGCACTCGTGGCGGCCGCGGACATCGCGATGTACGTGTCGAAGGCCTCCCGTGCCTGCGAGCCGATTCTCGCCGACCTCTGACGTCTGGCCGACCTGCGCACTGCCCTGCTTCCACCCGGGTTGCACCTGCCTCGGCGAGGTCGCCGTCGACCCGGGGGCGGGCCCGGCCGCACGCCAGCGGGGCGCCGAGGAGGTCGCCGCCGTGGCCGACGACCACCTCGCTGACGGCGCCAGGCCGACGACGAGGATCCCGCCAAGGCGCCGGCGGCCTCGGGCCCGGCGATGACCCCGGCGCCGAGCGCCTCGATGCGCAACGCCATGAACGGTTGGTCCCTCCCGAGCGGGCAAGACCACCGCCAGTTCAGACGTCGTCGAAGCTCGCTTCGTCGACCTCGTTCCCGGCGTAGGGTCGTCCAAGAGGTGGACTTCGAGTCCGACGACCCCTCCTTTGCCGGCACGATGACCATGACGTGGGTAGCCACCGTCGTCGCACCTCCTCTCGGCGCTGCAGAGGACGCTTGGGTTCGACCAGAGCACACTGAGGTGTGCGCATCCACCTCGATACCGACCTCGGCGGCGACACCGATGACGCCTGCGCACTTGCGATGCTCCTCGGTCGGCCCGACGCAGAGGTGGTCGGCGTCACCACCGTGCACGACCCCGTCGGCCGACGAGCCGGCTACGCACACCACCTGCTGTCGATGGCTGGTCGACACGACATCCCGGTCGCCGTCGGAACCGCTCCCTCGCTCACCACGGGCACCTTCCCCGGCGACCTCCCCGACGAGGGGCGCTACTGGGGAGCTCGGATCCCGCCACGCCCAGCCGGCGACGCCGTCGACCTGCTGCGGGCCAGCGCCGAGGGCGGCGCGACGATCGTCGCCATCGGCCCCTTCACCAACCTCGCCCTCGCTGGCGCAGCGATGGCGAACGCACCTGTCGTCCTGATGGGCGGCTGGAACGGCTACCCGGACGCCGGATTGCCGCAATGGGGGCCAGAGATGGACTGGAACGTCACCAGCGATCCCGAAGCGGCCAACGCCGTCGCACGCGTTGCCGGCGACCTCACGCTCGCGACCCTGGCAGTGACGATGAACGCACAGCTCCGTCGGCCAGACCTCACACGCCTCCGGGCCGCAGGGGCGGTGGGGTCGCTGCTGGCGGCGCAGGCAGTCGAACACACCCGAGATCACGCCCAGCCAGGGGACCTTCTGAACTACCAGTACGACTCAGCTGCCTGCGCGACCGCACTCGGGTGGCCCGAGATCACCGTCGAGGAGAGCTCCCTCGCGTCGATCACCGACATGCAGGGCGACCGCCCCATCCGAAGCGTCTGCGACATCGACACCAACGCGTTCACCGACACCTGGCTCGCCGCCATCGAGCGCCTCTCCTCCGAGCGCGTGGAGCCGTGATCGATCACGGAACGCCCGAGCCGAGCCTCGCCGTCCGCCGGACCCGCCGCCATCGGCGCCGACCGCCTGCTCGGGCCAGTGGACCGGCAGCACTCCGGGCGGACGCTCACCGAGCGAGGGGGAGCCAGAGGGTGGAGGTCGAGCTCACGCCGACGCCAGAGAGCTGCGCTGCGGTGGCCGCTGCTACTCGCCGCAGAGGAAGAGGCAGAGCGGGTGGCCGGCGGGGTCGAGCACCACTCGGATGCGCTCGCGATCTCGATCCGGCGGCTGCCAAGGTGCCTCGGTGCCGCCAGCTTCGAGCGCGGTTGCGACGGCGGCCCTGAGGTCGTCGACCTCGATCTCGAAGTGGAGCATCTTGGCCTGCCCACCCGGCCGCTCCGGCCACGACGGCGGCTCGTACCCCGTCTCACCCTGGACGTTGATGTGCACGCCACCCGCAGGGTCCCAGAGCTGTGCCCAGTGAGGCGGTTCGAAGTCGCGCACCTCGAACCCGAGGAGGCGTTCGTAGAAGTGGGCGACCGGACCGGCGTCTGCGCAGTCGATGGCGATGCCGACCCATCGGTTCGTGGTTGCGGTCACGACGGCCAGTCTTCTCCGCCTTGCGACGCCCCACGTCTGCGCCCTCCCCCACCATCCCCGACGTCTCGACCTGCAGCAGCTCCAAGCACCCGGCGGTCGGACGCCCTTACAGGCACCGACCACCCCACTGAGCCGCACAGAGGCTTCGGTAGGAGCGTCATGGCGGCCGCGAGCCGGGCCGGTGAGGACGGCTGGGCGCCGATCATCCAGTCGCGAGCGGCACGCGCGCCAGCGACCCGGCACGATGCGGCTGTGAGGGTTCTGACGCTCGCCCATGACGCTGGATCACGTCTGTGGCGGCCCTGGTCGCCGGGGGTGTTTCGTGTGCCCTCGTCCTACTGGCCCTCATGTCGGGCCTGGCCCTGCTCTGGGTCTTCGTCTCCCTCGCCATCTTCGGAGACGGCGTTGGATATGCGCTACCTACCATCCCGGGGTAATCGCTCCGACGCGCTCACGACGACCGCCGGGCCCAGCTCGAGAACCTGAGCCGAACACCAAGAGCGAGAGTCCCCAGAGGAGCAGGACAACTGCGGTGAGGATGCGGCCGGGCGGCGGCGTCCGCTCGAGCTGCCCGACGCCGCCGATGCTCTCGGTGAACGTCCAGGTGCAGGTCGTCCCTGGGGGCAGCCAACCCCAGCTGGCCTCGCCGTACGTGGAGCTGCCGGGGGCGAGAGGGCATGAGGTCGTTCCGACCGTCTCCCGCTCGAACGCCAGGGCGCCCACCCAACCGGCGGTGATGCAGAGCCACAGCGACGTGGCGACGACCACCCACCGGCTCACGTGGCGAGGCTGCACCAGGCTCATGGGGGCGAGTGTGACAGGACGAGGCGGTCGTGCGGCTCGACACGCTCCACCAGACGGCGCTGGCAGCGATCGGCGTCTTTGCGGACCTCGGCGCTTGTCCACAGCTCGAAGCTCGCCCGGTGTGCGCGTGACCAGGTACGTTGCCGGGCGGAGGTGTTCGCTGACCTGGTGGCGGCCCCCGCCTTCAAAGCGGGTGGGACGGGTGATCCCCGTCCGGCGGGTTCGATTCCCGTCCACCTCCGCCGGCAGGGACAGATCCCGAGTGGGAGGTGTGGCGCACCCGACCGGGCGCGCCACACCTCTGACGGCTCCTACGCTCCGCCCTCCTTCAGCTCGACGACGGGGGCCTCGTAGTCCTCACCGGTGGTGTCGCCATCGAGCCCCTCGATCGCCTCCTCCGCCAGCTCCGAGGTGTAGGCGTCCTCGTCGGGCTCCTCCTCGATGATCCCCTGCTCGACCGCCACCGTCACGGTCTGGTCCCAGAGGTCCTCGTCCATCACGCCGATGCCGCCGGGCGACGGCCACACGAGCTTGTTCGTCTCGGCCACCTGCCAGCTCTGGTGGGACTCGCCGAGGGTGGGGCCGGCCTCCAGCACGTGGGCGACGCACTCGGCCTGGTTGTCACGGCAGAACATCCACCCCCGCATCGACGCCCGCAGGAAGCTCACCGCCGTCTTCCGGTACTCGGCCTCCTCGAGGCGGGCCGTGTCGGCCCAGACTGCATCCTGGAGCATCGCCGTACCCTCGTCGTTCCAATCGATGATGGTGAAGTCGTCGGGGGTGTAGAGCTCGCCGGTGTCGGGGTCGACGGTCTCGAGCAGCTGCGCGTACTCGTTGTAGGTCATGGCCTGCGCGGCGTCGATCTCCCGGGCGAGCAGCGCCTGCATGTCGAACTGCTGCTGCACGAGGGTGACGTCGGACTCCGGGTCGATCCCGGCCTTCGTGAGGCCGGCGAACAGCTCGAACTCGTTGCCGAAGCCCCAGTTGCCGACCTTCCTGTCCGCGAGGTCCTCCGGTCCGCTGATGCCGGAGTCGGCCCAGGAGACCTGCAACGTGCCCGACCGCTGGAAGATCTGGGCGATGTTTGTGATCGCCTCCCCCTGCTCCCTCGAGGCGAGCGCCTTCGGCACCCAGGCGATGGCGAAGTCGGCCGCCCCGGTGGCCAGCTGGGTCTGGGGGACGATGTCGACACCACCTTCGAGCACCTCGACGTCGAGGCCCTCCTCCTCGTAGAAGCCCTCCGCCAGCGCCGCGTAGTAGCCGGCGAACTGCCCTTGGGCGAACCACTGGAGCTGGAGCTTGACCGGGGTCAGCTCCGCGGTCGACCCCGCCTCCGTCGTGTCGTCGGAGGTGGCGGTCGTCGCCTCCTCGTCGTCGTCGCCGCACGCGGCGGCGAGCAGGGACAACGCCAGCACTGCTGCAAGGGTGCGAGCACCCCGGGATCGGCTCATGGACACGCCTTCCTGGTCTGGTGGTTGTGGTGCCTGGTGGTCATGTGGAGCGTCGGGACGGCTGCCACGGGAGCAGCAACCTCTCGAGCAGGTTCACGATGGCGAAGAGCGTGACACCGAGCAGGGATGCCATGGTCACCGCTGCCCACGCCCGGTCGTAGCGGGTGAGGCCGGCGGACTGCGTGATGATCCCGCCGAGGGTCCCTTGCTCGCCGCCGAAGTACTCCGAGACGATGGCGGCGATCACGCTGAGCGAGGCGGCCACCTTGAGCGAGGTGAGGAAGAACGGCAGGGCGTTGGGGACGCGGACCTCCCGCAGCACCCGCCACTCCCCCGCTGCATAGGTGCGCATGAGCTCGACGTGGGTGGCGTCGACCTCGAGGAGGCCGCGGGCGGTGCTGACGAAGACCGGGAACAGCACGACGGAGAGCACCACCGCCTGCCGCGCCGTCGGCTCCACGCTCCCGAACCACTTGAAGTACACGGGGGCGAGGGCGACGATCGGCGTCGCCGCCAAGGCGGACGCCATCGGCGTGACCGTCTCCGCCAGCAGCTTCGAGCGGGTGGTCAGGAAGGCGCCGACGACGGCGACCAGCACCCCGGCCAGCAGACCGGTCACGGCGACCTCGGCGGTCTTCCTGGCACCGGCCCAGATGGCGGTCCAGTCCTCCGTCAGCGCCGACCAGATGGCGAGCGGGCGGGGCAGCAGGAACTCCTGGACGCCGAGCACGTCGATGAACAGCTCCCAGAAGACGAGGCCCCCGATGCCGAGGAGGAGCGGCGGCCAGATGGCGCGCGTACGCCTCACCGGTCGTCGCCCCCGGCCGGCGACCCCGATGTGCCCGACGGCGTGACCGTGCCGCTGGTACGGCCTCGCAACGCCTCTCGGACCTGCGTGATGCAGGCGAAGAACGTCGGGTCCTCCCTCGTGTCCTCGTCCCGGGCGCCGAGATCGACGTCGATCACGGCCGCGATACGGCCGGGTCGCGCCGACATGACCACGACGCGTCGGGACAGGAACACCGCCTCAGGGATCGAGTGGGTGACGAAGACGACGGTCGTGGCGGTCTCGCCGCAGATGCGCACGAGCTCCGCCTGCATGTGCTCGCGGGTCATCTCGTCCAGCGCGCCGAAGGGCTCGTCCATCAGCAGCATCTTCGGTCGGAGGGCGAGGGCGCGGGCGATCGCGACCCGCTGCTGCATCCCGCCCGAGAGCTCCCACGGCCGGTGGTCGGCGAAGTCCTCGAGCCGCACGAGGCGCAGGAGCTCGAGGGCGCGCGCCCTGCGCTCACGCTTGCCCACCCCCCGGAGCTCGAGGGGCAGCTCGATGTTCCCCGCCACCGACCGCCAGTCGAAGAGCGCGGCCTGCTGGAACGCCATGCCGTAGTCCTGGTCGAGGCGTGCCTGGCGGGGGCCCTTGCCGTTCACCTCGACGGTGCCCCGGGTCGGCTGGATCAGGTCGGCGATCACCCGTAGCAGAGTCGACTTGCCGCACCCCGAGGGGCCGATCAGCGACACGAGCTGCCCGGCCTCGACGTCGAGGTCGATCCCCGACAGCGCCACGACCTCGTTTGGGCGACCGGCGTTGAAGACCCGGTCGACCCCGGTGACGCGGATGGCAGTCGGTGGGCGTCCCGTCATCGAGCATCGATGGGGCGGTTGCGCAACAGCACGAGCTCGGCGAGGTTCACGAGGCCGACGAAGGCGACGCCGAGCAGGCCGGCGCCGACCACCGAGCAGTAGAGGCGGGCCGGGTCCGAGAGGTACTGCTGGGAGTACGACAGGATGAGGCGGCCGAGCCCCCCGGCGACGCCGGCCGATATCTCACCCACGATCGCCCCGACCACCGAAGCGGTCGCCGCCACCTTCAGCGCCGGCAGGAGGTAGGGCAACGCCGACGGGAACCGCAGCTTCACGAGCTCCTGGCGCCAGCTCGCCGCGCAGCTCGCCATCAGGTCGAGGGCGTGCGGGCTCGGCGACTGCAGACCCCTGAGACCGCTCACGGCCACCGGGAAGAACGTGAGGTACGTGGCGATGATCGAGACCGACATCCACGGCGCCCAGGACACCCCCGGGACCTCGAGCTGATGGCCCCACGCCACCACGATCGGGGCGAGCGCGATGAGGGGCACCGTCTGGCTGACGATGACCCACGGCAGGAGCCCACGTTCGAGCCAGCCGGACCGGAGCATCACGAGGGCGATGCCGAGCCCGGCCACGATGCCCACCACGAAGCCGACGACCGCCTCCTTGAAGGTGAACACGGCGGCGTCGAAGATCGTGCGCCACAGGAGGGTCCCGTCGTCGACCCGCTGCGGTTCGAACGGGCGGGTGACGATGTCGGAGAACGCCGGCAGGGTCGTGTCGTCGGTCTTGACTGGCAGGTCGATCGACGTACCCGGCCAGGTGCCGTCCGTGGCCACCCCGAGCGCCTTGTAGCCGGTCCAGACCAGTCCGACGACGGCCAGCGCCACCGCCAGCACGAGGACCTTGCGCAAGGCCCGTCCGGGGAGCCCGGGCCCTCGGCGCGGCGGCGTGCCGCCGAGGGTGGCGACGACCGCGATCGCTGCGTCGCTCGGCGAGGCGATGTCGGGGGCGGGCGCGGTGGGGGCGGTCATCCGGTCACTGCGTGGCGCGCTGGGGGGCGTTGATCACCGGGATGACGTGGTCGCCGTACGCCTGGAGCGTCTGCTCCTTGCCGTCGTGCTGGAGGTAGACGGCGAACTGGTCGACGCCGAGCGACCGCAGCTCCTCCAGCCGCTCGACGTGGCGCTCGACCGGTCCGAGCAGGCAGAAGCGGTCGACGATCTCGTCGGGCACGAAGTCGGTGTGGGAGTTGCCTGCGCGACCGTGCTCGTTGTAGTCGTAGCCGCGCCTCCCCTCGATGTAGGTCGTGAGGGCGGCCGGCACGGAGCCACCGTCGGCGCCGTAGCGCTCGACGATGTCGGCGACGTGGTTGCCCACCATGCCGCCGAACCAGCGGCACTGGTCGCGCTGGTGGACCAGGTCGTCGCCCACGTAGGCCGGCGCCGCCACGCAGATCGTGAGCGAACCCGGATCCCGGCCGGCGTCCTCGGCAGCCAGACGGACGGCCTCGACCGACCATGCCGTGACGTCGGGATCGGCGAGCTGGAGGATGAAGCCGTCGCCGACCTCGCCGGCGAGGCGGAGGGCCTTCGGCCCGTAGGCCGCGACCCAGACCTCGAGCGAGCTGCCGCTGCTCCACGGGAACCGTATCGGCGAGCCCTTGTAGGACACCTCCTCCCCGTTGGCCAGGCCCCTGATGACCCCGATCGCCTCCCGCAGCGTCGCAAGGGTCGTCGGCTTGCCGTTGGTGACCCGCACCGCCGAGTCGCCGCGACCGATGCCGCACACGGTCCGGTTGCCGAACATCTCGTTGAGGGTGGCGAAGTGCGACGCCGTCACGGTCCAGTCCCGGGTGGCAGGGTTCGTCACCATGGGCCCGACGACCATCCGGTGGGTGCTCGAGAGGATCTGGCTGTAGATGACGTACGGCTCCTCCCACAGCAGGTGGGAGTCGAACGTCCAGGCATGGCTGAAACCCAGGCGTTCGGCCCGCTGCGCCAGGTCGACGACGCGCCACGCCGGCGGGTTGGTCTGGAGCACGACCCCGAAGTCCACCGTCACCTCGTCCGGGGGAACCCGAGGTCGACCGCCGAGGTCGACGGTTCGGGCCATCGGGAGGTGACCACCTTCGTGCGTGTGCAGAAGTCGACCCCGGAGGGTCCGTACATGGCGATGTCGCCGAACAGCGAGGCCTTCCACCCGCCGAAGGAGTAGTAGGCGACGGGCACGGGGATCGGGACGTTCACGCCGACCATCCCGCAGACCACCTCGTGCTGGTAGCGACGGGCCGCGCCGCCGTCCCGGGTGAAGATCGCCGTCCCGTTGCCGTAGGGGTTCTCGTTCACGAGCCGGAGGGCGTCGTCGTACGTCGCCACCCGCACGACCGAGAGCACCGGTCCGAAGATCTCGTCGTCGTAGACGGGCATCCCCGGCTCGACGTCGTCGACCAGCGACACGCCGAGGAAGAAGCCGTCCCCCGGCACCTCGTGGCGGCGGCCGTCGACGACGACCCTGCCGCCGCCGCCATCCAGGTAGGACGCCACCGCGTCTCGGTGCTCCTTCGTGATGAGCGGGCCCATCTCCGACTCCGGATCGTCCCCGGGACCGATCCTCAGGGAGGGGAGGCGCCCGGCGATGGCGTCGACCAGCGGGTCGGCCACGTCACCGACGGCGACGACGACGCTCACCGCCATGCAGCGCTCGCCAGCAGACCCGTAGGCCGCCGACACCGCGGCGTCGGCGGCCATGTCGATGTCGGCGTCGGGGAGGACGACCATGTGGTTCTTGGCACCGCCGAGCGCCTGCACCCGTTTGCCGGAGGAGGTGCCGGTCTCGTACACGTGCCTGGCGACCGGTGTCGAGCCCACGAAGCTGACCGCCGCCACGTCCGGGTGCTCGAGCAGGCGGTCGACGGCCACCTTGTCGCCGTGGACGACGTTGCAGACGCCGTCGGGCAAACCCGCCTCGGTGAGCAGCTCGGCGATGCGCAGCGACGTCGACGGGTCCTTCTCGCTCGGCTTGAGCACGAAGGCGTTGCCGCAGGCGATGGCGTTGGAGAGCATCCACAGCGGGACCATGGCCGGGAAGTTGAACGGCGTGATGCCGGTGATGACGCCGAGGGGCTGGCGCAGGGAGTGCACGTCGACCCCTGTCGCCGCCTGCTCGGAGTGGCCGCCCTTCAGGAGGTGGGCGATCCCGCAGGCGAACTCGACGTTCTCGAGGCCGCGCGCCAGCTCGCCTGCTGCGTCGCCACGGACCTTCCCGTGCTCGCTCGTGAGCAGCGCCGCCAGCTCGCCAGCGTGCACCTCGAGCAGGTGTCGGAAGCGGAAGAGCACGTCGGTGCGCTTGGACAGCGGGGTGTCGCGCCAGGCGGGGAACGCCGCCACCGCCGTGGCGACGGCCTCGTCGACCTCGGCCACCGATGCCAGCGCCACGGCTGCTTGCTGCGCACCGGTGGCCGGGTCGTAGACGGGCCCCGTGCGACCTGAGCTGCCGGGGACGCGCTTGCCACCGATCCAGTGCTCGACCTGGCGCATCAGGACGCCTCCCTCACCGCTCCGGGAATCCGCATCAGACCGAGCCGCATCAGATCAGGTACGAGCTCTGCCCGCGCCGCAGGTAGCGCCCGTGGCCCTTGCGGCCCACGTAGGCGTCGCCCTCGATGACGACCGTGCCCCGGGAGACGACGGTGACGACCTTGCCTTGGACGACCGTCCCCTCGTAGGCCGAGTGGTCCATGTTCATGTGGTGGGTCTCGACGCTGATGCGGGTGGTGCCGGCAGGGTCGTAGACCACCACGTCGGCGTCAGCCCCAGGCACGATCTCCCCCTTCCTGGGGTGGAGCCCGAACATGCGGGCCGGCGTCGTCGAGCACAGCTCCACCCACCGCTCGAGGCTGATCCGGCCGTCGACCACCCCCTGGTAGATGAGGTCCATGCGGTGCTCGACGGTGCCGATGCCGTTCGGGATGGCCGAGAAGTCCCCGAGGCCGAGCTCCTTCTGCTCCTTGAAGCAGAACGGGCAGTGGTCGGTCGAGACGATCGACAGGTCGTTGGTGCGCAGGTAGCGCCACAGCTCGTCCTGGTGCCCCTCGGCCCGACCCCGCACCGGTGTCGAGCAGACGTACTTGGCACCCTCGAAGCCGGGGGCGGAGAGGTGCTCCTCGAGTGACAGGTAGAGGTACTGCGGGCACGTCTCCCCGTAGACGTTGAACCCCTCGCCCCGGGCCTCGGCGAGGCACGCCACCGCCTGCTTGGCCGACATGTGGACGATGTAGAGGGGCGCGCCGGTGAGGCGGGCCAGCATGATCGCCCGGTGGGTCGCCTCGGCCTCGGTCTCCCACGGGCGGGTGTACGAGTGGTGCTTCGGCTCGGTCTCACCCCGGGCGAGGGCCTGGCGGACGAGCACGTCGATGGCGATGCCGTTCTCGGCGTGCATCATGATGAGAGAGCCGTTCCCGGCCGCCGTCTGCATGGCCCGCAGGATCTGGCCGTCGTCGCTGTAGAAGACGCCCGGGTAGGCCATGAACAGCTTGAAGCTCGTGATGCCCTCGTCGACGAGCTCGTCCATCGCCTTCAGCGAGTCGTCGTCGACCCCACCGATGATCTGGTGGAAGGCGTAGTCGATGGCGCACTCCCCGTCGGCCTTGGCATGCCACGCCGCCAGGCCGTCCTGCACCCGCTCGCCGTGGCGTTGCACGGCGAAGTCGATGATGGTGGTCGTGCCGCCCCACGCCGCAGCGCGGGTGCCGGTCTCGAAGGTGTCCGACGCGTTGGTGCCGCCGAAGGGCAGCTCCATGTGGGTGTGGCAGTCGACACCGCCGGGGACCACGTACCTCCCGGTGGCGTCGATCACCCGCGCCGCGCTGGCAGCGAGGTCGCGGCCGAGGGCGGTGGATCCGGGTGCCACCACCGCTGCGATCGTCTCCCCGTCGATGAGCACGTCGGCCGGCACGGCGCCGGTGGGGCCGACGACGGTGCCGCCGGTGATGAGGATCGTCACCTGCGCACCTCCCCTGCGGCGGCATGGAGGATCTCGAGCGCCTCGGCCACCTCGGCCTCGGTGACGCTCAACGGCGGTGTCACCCGGACGACGTTGCCGTAGAGGCCGCCCTTGCCGACCAGCAGCCCCCTCGCCCGCGTGAGCTCGAGCAGCTGGAAGGCGGCGTCGGGCCACGGCTCGACGCCACCGGGCGCGCATGCCTCGACGGCGAGCATGAGCCCCTTGCCTCGGACATCGACGATCCAGTCGTGCTCGGCGGCGATCGCCTTCAGGCCTTCGGCGAGCTGCGCCCCCCGCTTCAAGGCGTTGCCCTGGAGGTCGTCGCGCAGGAGGACGTCGAGCGTGGCCAGCGAGGCGGCGCACGAGAGCGGGTTGCCACCGAAGGTGGAGATGGAGTTGCCGGGCACGCTGTCGAGGACCTCGGCGCGGCCCACGACGGCGCCGAGGCTCACGCCGTTGCCGATCCCCTTGGCCATCGTCAGCAGGTCGGGGGTGAAGCCGTGGGCCTGGTACCCCCACAGGTGCTCGCCGGTGCGGCCGAAGCCGGTCTGGACCTCGTCGGAGACGAAGAGGATCTCGTGCTCGCGCAGCACTTCGGCGAACGCCCCGAAGAAGCCGTCGGGCGGGGTGGCGAAGCCGCCGACGCCCTGGATGGGCTCGGCGATCATGCAGGCCACGTCGCCGGAGGTGCACATGTCGAGGAGGTCGCGCAGGTCCTGCACGCACGCCCGTGTGTAGGCGTCGTCGTCGAGGTGCTTGAACGGGCTGCGCAGGCGGTAGCCGCCGTGCACGAACGTCACCTGCAGGCCACTCAGGCTGGTGGGCGACCACGACCGGTTCCCGGTGATGGCGACCGTGCCGAAGGAGCGGCCGTGGTAGCTGTTGCGCAGGGCCAGCACCTGGTTGCTGCGGCGGTACGAGGTGGCCGCCAGCAGCGCTGCCTCGTTGGCCTCGGTGCCTGACGTGGTGAGGAACACCTTGGCGTCGGGGATGCCCGACAGCGCGGACAGACGCTCGGCCAGCTCGACCATCGGTCGGCTGAGGTACAGCGTCGAGGTGTGGAGGAGCGTGGCCGCCTGCGCCTGCAGCGCCTCCACCACCTCGGCCACGTTGTGGCCGACCATCGTCGTGAGGATGCCGCCGAAGAAGTCGAGGTAGCGGTTGCCGTCGGCGTCCCACACGTGACGACCGTCGCCGGAGGTCAGCTCGATCGGCTCCTGGTAGTACGTGGCCAGCCACGACGGCATGACCGCCCGGTGGCGCTCGGCCAGCGACGCCTGCGAGGTCACGGGCGGACCAGCTCGTCGTAGGTGTCGGGGCGGCGGTCCCGGTAGAACTGCCAACGGTTGCGCACCTCGACGAGCAGGTCCATGTCGAGGTCGCGCACGATCAGCTCGGCGGCGTGGTCGTCGCCCGTCTCACCGACGAACTTGCCCTCCGGGTCGGCGAAATAGCTCGTGCCGTAGAAGTCGTTCTCGCCGAGGTCCTCGATGCCGACCCGGTTGATGGCGCCGATGAAGTACTCGTTGGCCACCGCCGACGCCGGCTGCTCGAGCTTCCACAGGTAGGCGCTGAGGCCTCGGTGGGTGGCCGACGGGTTGAACACGATCTCTGCCCCGTTGAGGCCGAGGGCCCGCCATCCCTCGGGGAAGTGGCGGTCGTAGCAGATGTACACGCCGACCTTGCCGACGGCGGTGTCGAACACGGGGTACCCGAGGTTCCCGGGCTTGAAGTAGAACTTCTCCCAGAACCCCTTCACCTGCGGGAGGTGGTGCTTGCGGTACTTGCCGAGGTAGCTGCCGTCGGCATCGACCACCGCTGCGGTGTTGAACAGCACGCCCGGCTGCTCCTGCTCGTACATCGGCAGCACCATCACCATCTCGAGCTCGCGGGCCAGCTCCTGGAACCGCTCGGTGGTGGGCCCGGGGATCGACTCGGCGTACTCGTAGTAGGCAGCGTCTTGGACCTGGCAGAAGTACGGCCCGTAGAACAGCTCCTGGAAGCAGATGACCTGGGCCCCCTGCTCCTTGGCCTCGCGCGCCCGGTCCTCGTGGACCTTGATCATCGACTCCTTGTCGCCGGTCCACGTCTCTTGGACCAGCGCCGCTCGGATCACCGTCATGAGCCGTCCCCGTTCGGTTGCCGACGAGGCCCGGTCGACCTCCCGGCAGGCAGCGTACGGGAGCAGGCCCTGAGCGAACAGGGTCAGGTGTGTGACCAGGACCCCACTCGTTCCTGAACGTCGAGACCTGCGGCACGGACCGCTTACCGCTGCCGGGAACGACTTCGACGACAGGGCGGCGGCCCCTGCCAGCGGTGGCCCGCCACCTTTGACGACCACCCGATCCGGGCAGGACGCTCGGACGACGAGCACGAGGAGGTCCCCATGGGACTGTTCCGCATGGCCGCCAAGGCCGGCATCGCCAAGAAGGTCTTGGAGGAGGCCCGCAAGCCGCAGAACCAGGCCAAGGCGAAGGAGGTCTTCGCCAAGCTGAGGGACAAGGGCGGGACCGCGGGTCCCGAGACGGGGGCCCGGCAGACGAGACGAGGGCGCCGGACCTGATCGGGCCTGCGTCGAGGCGCAGCGGTACGGTCGGCCCTCCACACGAGCGGGGGGACTGACCATGGCTGAGGTGCACGGGACCTGTGGCGAGGGCTTCGAGTCGGTGCGGACGACGTTCACGTCGAACCTCGACACCGGCCTCGACGTGGGTGCCTCGGTGGCGGTGTACCGAGACGGCGAGCCGGTGGTGGACCTCTGGGGCGGTGTCGTCGACGAGGCGGGCACGCCGTGGGAGCGCGACACGATCATCAACGTGTGGTCGACCACCAAGACGATGACGGCGCTCAGCGCCCTGGTGCTGGCCGACCGGGGTGAGCTCGACGTCGACGCCCCGGTCGCCACCTACTGGCCCGAGTTCGCAGCGGCCGGCAAGGAGCAGGTGCTCGTCCGCCACCTCATGTCCCACACGGCCGGGCTCCCGGGGTGGGACGAGCCGATGGCGCCCGAGGACCTGTACGACTGGGAGAAGGCGACGTCGCTGCTGGCGGCCCAGGCGCCGTGGTGGGAGCCCGGGACCGCATCGGGGTACCACGCCGTCACACAGGGCTACCTGGTCGGTGAGGTCGTGCGGCGGGTGGCCGGTGAGAGCGTCGGCACCTTCTTCGCCAAGGAGGTCGCCGGCCCGCTCGAGGCCGACTTCCACATCGGCACGACGGCGGAGCACGACCACCGGGTGGCGAAGGTGATCCCTCCCCCGGCCCTGAGCCTCACCCCCGACCCGGGCAGCCTCGCGGTGCGGGCCCTCGCCAACCCTGGGATGAGCGCCGAGCAGTCGTGGGACGTCGACTGGCGCCGGGCCGAGATCCCGGCGGCCGGCGGGCACGGCAACGCCCGATCGGTGGCGGCCGTGCAGTCGGTCCTGGCCTGTGGCGGTGAGGCCCGTGGCGTGCGCCTCCTGTCCGAGGCTGGCTGCGACCGCGTCTTCAGGGAGCAGTGCAACGGCACTGACCTGGTGCTCGGCCTGCCGCTGCGGCACGGGATCGGCTACGGCCTGCCGTCGGAGGCGGTGCCGATCAGCCCCAGCGAGCGCGCCTGCTACTGGGGCGGCTGGGGCGGGTCGATCGTGGTGGTAGACCTCGACCAGCGCCTCGTCGTCTCGTACGTGATGAACCGCATGGGTGAGGGCACTCAGGGCGACCTGCGGGGCGCCAGCCTCGTCTTCGCCGCCTACGCATCGCTCGCCGGCTGAGAGGGTTGTCCTCCCTCCCCATCGCAAGCACGGTCGAGGCGCTCACGACGGGCTGGCTCACCGAGGCCCTGAGGACCGGAGGCAGCCTCGACCGGGTCGGGACGGTCGTGGGCGTCGACGCCACCGCCGTCGGCACGGGCCAGATGTGCGACAGCCTGCGGCTGCGGCTGGGCTACGGGAGCGGGGTTGCGGGCCCTCCGTCGATCGTGGCCAAGCTGCCGGCCGCCGACCCGACGAGCCGGGCGACGGCGAGGTCGCTGCGCAGCTACGAGCTCGAGGTCCGCTTCTACCAGCAGCTGGCGGGCGACCTGCCGATCAGGACACCCCGATGCCTCTACGCCGACATCGACGTCGACGAGGCCGACTTCGTCCTCCTGCTCGAGGACATGGCACCGGCGCGCCAGGGTGACCAGCTGGCCGGGTGCACCCCCGACGAAGCCGCGCTCGCCGTCGCCGAGCTCCCGAACCTCCACGCCCCCCGCTGGGGCGACCCCGCCCTCGCCTCGATCGAGTGGCTCCACCGTGACCCCGAGGCGCGCCAGGCGTTCATGGCCGAGCTGCTCCCGGTGCTCCACACGGGCTTCCGCGAGCGCTACCAGGAGTGGCTCGACGACGAGGTCGGGCAGGCGTGCGACGCCCTCTTCGGGCGGCTGGGTGCCCACCTCGGGGCACGCCGGGGGCCGGAGACGATCGTCCACGGCGACTACCGGCTCGACAACCTGCTCTTCGGCGGCCTCGGCGGCGGGGTCCCGGTGGCCGTCGTCGACTGGCAGACGGTGGGGACCGGGTCGGCCATGGACGACGTCGCCTACTTCCTCGGCGGGGGGCTGGTCCCCGAGGACCGCCGGACCTCGGAGCGGGAGATCGTGCGGGAGTACCTCGAGCGGCTCCGTGCCGCCGGGGTCGAGGGCTACGGCTGGGACGACTGCTGGGAGGACTACCGCCGGGGCACGTGGGGCGGGCTCCTCATGGCGGTGGCCGCCTCGATGCTCGTCGAGCGCACCGAGCGGGGGGACGAGATGTTCCTCACCATGGCGAGGCGAGCCGCCCGCCACGCGATCGACCTCGACGCCGCCGACCTGCTCGGCACCTGAGCGGGGCCGCAGCTGCGGGCCGACCTGCCAGAGCGCGGTCGGGTACGACCCGGTCAGGCGCGGGCGACGATCTCGTCGCGGATCCCGGTCAGGCGCGGGCGACGATCTCGTCGCGGATCGAGCGCTTGAGGATCTTTCCCGAGGCGTTTCGGGGCAGCGTCGCCTCGACCAGCTCGATGTGGGTGGGGACCTTGAACGAGGCCAGCTTCTCGCGGACGTGAGCCTGCAGCTCCTCGATGGTCACGTCGTGACCAGGTCGGAGGTAGATGGCAGCCGCCACCTGCTCGCCGAGCCGCTCGTCGGGGATGCCGAACACGGCCGCCTCGTAGACGGCCGGGTGCTCGTAGAGGACGGCCTCGACCTCGGCGGAGTAGATGTTCTCACCTGCCCGCAGGACCATGTCCTTGGCCCGGTCCTCGATGTAGACGAAGCCCTCCTCGTCGAGGCGGCCGATGTCACCGGTGCGGAGCCAGCCGTCCTGGATGGTCTCGGCTGTCGCCTCGGGGTTGTTCCAGTAGCCACGGATGAGGTTCGGGCCCTTGAAGCAGATCTCCCCGCGCTCACCGATCGAGACCTCGGTGCCCTCCTCGTCGACGATCTTGACCTCGAGGATGGGCGTGGACCGGCCGGTGCTCGTCGGGTGGGAGACGTAGTCGTCACCTGAGTTCTGCGGGCCGTAGGCGTTGGTCTCGGTCATGCCGTAGCCGATGCCGGGACGGGCCTTCGCGAAGCCAGCGTCGATGCGCCGCACGAGCTCGGGAGGTGCCGGAGCCCCGCCGCCGCCCACCGACCGCAGGCTGGACGTGTCGCGCTTGTCGAAGTCGGGCGACTCGAGCATGTCCCACGACATGGTGGGGACGCCCACGAAGTTCGTGACCCGCTCCCGCTCGACGAGCTCGAGCGCACGCTCGGGGTTCCAGCGGTACATGATCACGAGCTTCAACCCGGCCGCGAAGGTCGACAGCATCACAGGCACGCAGCCGGTGACGTGGAACAACGGGACGGTGAGGATGAACACGGGTGGCAGCGCGTCGGCCGGGTCTCCGCCCACGACGCCCCCGGTGTCGCCGCCGGTGATGGTCTGGGCCACCGACCGGCACCCGAAGCCGGCGAGCGCGTTCAGGATGGCGAGGTGGGTCGACACCGCACCCTTCGGGTTCCCGGTGGTGCCGGAGGTGTAGAGGATGGTGGCGTCGTCGGACGGCAGGACCTCGACGTCGGGCATGGTGGCGGCCGGGTCGATCAGATCCTCGAGGCGGTCGACGCCCTCGGGGGCGTCACCGCTGAGACGGACCCCGAGGATGGTGACGCCCCGCTCCTTGCACGAGGGCAGGGCGCGCTCGGCACGCTCCTGGTCGGCGATGAGCACCCTCGGCGACGAGTCCCCGAGCGCGTAGTCGAGCTCGTCCTCCGTCCACCATGCGTTGAGCGAGACCGAGATCGCCCCGATGGAGGTGATGGCGGCGAACGACGTGATCCACTCGGGGTAGTTCCGCATGCCGATGGCGACACGGTCGCCCTTCTGGACCCCGTAGTGCTCGACCAGGACCTTGGCGATGCCGTCGACCTGGGCCATGACGTCGCCGAAGGTCCAGCGCTCGTCCTCGTACACGAGGTACACGGAGTCGGCGTTCTGGCGCGCCGTGGCGAACAGGTCCCGCATGGTCCCCGCGGCGCGGTCGAACACCTTGTAGGTGACCCCGTCGACCTCGAGATCGGAGGTGGCGAAGGGTGCCCCCGGTGCCGTCAGCTGGGCCAACGCCTCTTGGTACGACAGTGCCATCTCGTGCTCCCGGTGCTCGTGGTCCGCCTGAGACGGGCACCGTACCGGCTGACGTGCCGGGCGTCACATGGAGCCGACGGGCCCGGTCGTGGGGTGTGCAACCCTCGGCCGCGGAGCCTGTCGCCGGGTGCGAGCGCCGCCGTCCGGGTGCGAGCGCCGCCGGCCCAACCGGTGCTCAGACGGCGAGCAGGTCCCGTGCGCCGGTGTCGGAGCTCGGGTGGCGGAGCTTGGACATCGCCCTCGCCTCGATCTGCCGGATGCGCTCGCGGGTGAGGTTGAAGTACTCCCCCACCTCCTCGAGCGTCCGCGGCTCGCCCCGGTCGAGCCCGTAGCGCAGCTTGAGGATCTCGCGCTCGCGCTCGTCGAGCGGGGCGAGGAGGCGGGAGATCTCGTCGGGGAGGAGGGCGGTGGCGGCGACCTCGAAGGGCGACTCGGCGGAGCGGTCCTCGACGACGTCGCCCAGCTCGGCGTCGCCGTCCTCACGAAGGGGCTCGGAGAGCGACAGCGGCTCGGCTGCGAAGCGCAGCGCCTCCGTCACCTTGTCCTCGGGCATCTCGACCTCAGCCGACAGCTCGGACAGCGTGGCCGGCCGCCCGTACTTGAGCTCGAGGCGCGCACGCGCCTTCTGCAGGCGGGCGAGGGTGTCGCCGGCATGGACGGGGAGGCGGATGGTGCGACCGGTGTTTGCGATGCCGCGGGTGATGGCCTGTCGGATCCACCACGTGGCGTAGGTGGAGAACTTGAAGCCCTTGCGCCAGTCGAACTTCTCGACGGCGTGCATGAGGCCGAGGTTGCCCTCTTGGATCAGGTCGAGCAGGGGCAGTCCCGACGCCTGGTACTTCTTGGCGATGGAGACGACGAGGCGGAGGTTCGACTGGACGAAGGTGCGCTCGGCGTCCTCCCCGTGGCGGGCGGTGCGCTTGAGCTCGCGCTTGCGGGCGGGGGTGACGTCCCGCCCGGCTGCGTCGAGCAGCCCCCTGGCCTCGTTGCCCGCCTCGATCGCCTGGGCCAGCCGGACCTCGTCGTCCTTGGTGAGCAACGGGTACTGCCCGATGTCGGTGAGGTAGAGCCGGACGAGGTCCTCTTCATCTCGCTCGACTCGTTCCTTCGCCAAGGTCCACCTTCTTCTCGTTCGAGACCATCGTTCGAGACCATCGACCACGAGTCGCCATCGGTGCCGGCGACGGGGGTCATCTCCACGATACCGAGCCGGTCAAGGAAGCTCGGCGGTGTGGCCCGTTCCATCGGCATCGACGCCTTGCACCTGAGCGTTCGCCTTGCGTTCACGCGTGAGGTGCCGCCCCGCTCTGCGCGGACGGACGGTGCGCCGCCATGTCGGGCTCCCGTACGGTTGGCTGCCCGACCCGTACCGACACCGCTGCGCCCGGCGCCGCCACCCCCGAGGAGCTGCCATGGCCGACGAGATCGAGCTGACCATCGTCACGATGGGCTTCCGGGCCGCCGACCCCGACCGGCTCATGTCGGTGCTGTCGAAGTACGTGGTGGTGAGCCGGGGTGAGCCGGGCTGTCGCAACATCGACCTCTGCGCCTCGGTGACCACCCCAGGACGCTTCACCATCATCGAGAAGTGGGACTCCCCCGAGCACCAGCGGGCCCACTTCGACGCTGAGCACATGGTCGAGATGGCCCGGGCGTGCACCGGGCTCCTGGCCGAGGCCCCCGACATCGACCTGCTCGAGGGAATCTCCGCCCACGACCTGCGCTAGGTGTGGGGACCGGGACGGCCTCGAGATGAGCGGCGCCCGCCTCACCCCCCGGAGGGCGGGCGCCGGAACCTGTCGCCTGACCTCGGTGGGACCTGCTCAGCCGACGGTGGCGGACCTGGCGGCGTCGGTCTCCTCGCACACCGCCTGGATGTCGGCCCACACCACGCCCTCGGCGTCCCACAGCCGGGCGAATGCCCGGTCGGCCACGTCGTTGAAGCCGTGCCGGTTGCGGAAGTGGTAGAGGCGGCGCTGGCGCTGCACGGGGTACCCGAGGCGGGCGCACCGGCCCACCGCGTACGCGTCCCAGGCCGTCGACTGCTGGAGCGTGAGCGCAGCGTCGGGCGGCGGACCGCCGAAGGCGGGGTCGAGCCGGTCTTTGCAGCGGTGCAGCAAGCGACCGAGGACGTCGGCGACCGCCTGCTCGCTCAGCTGGCGTGGCCGCTTTGCATCCTCGAAGGCGCCGCTCTCGACGGCCACGACGAGGGGTTGCAACGACGTCGTGGAGACGCGCCCCATCGGCGTCGTCTCGTCGACCTCGACCTTGAGGTCGACGTCGAGGCCGATCTCACCGAGCAGCTTCTCGGCGACCGCAGCGATGCGGGCGCTGTCGAAGGCAACGTACTGCCACTCGTCAGGGGTGACGGTGACGTGTGCCATCAGGCGCGTGCACCCATGGCTGCCGCCTCCCGGGTGGCCTCCTCGGACACGCTTCCGATCTCGTCGATCTCGCCGTCGGTGAAGCCGGCGAGCTCCCTGAACCGACGGGCGAGCTTGATCGGGTTCTCGTCGGTCTCTCCCCGGAGGCCACCGAAGCTGAAGAGCTTGTCGACGACCCGCTGGAACTCGAGCGCGTTGGCCCGGCGCTCTGGGTCGTCGGCGGTGAGGCGGCGCAGCCAGTCGGAGCCCATCTTCACGTGCGTGACCTCGTCGGCCAGCATCCAGTCCTCGCAGAACTCGAGGACGGGGTCGCCGGCGATGTCGCCGAAGTCCTTCATGGTGGTGAAGACGTCGATGGCGAGGCCCTCGAGCGCGCGGTTGACGCCGGTGAGGCGCAGCACGGGGTCGGGGTTGCAGGCGGCCTCGTAGAGGAAGGCGGACTCACCGAACTCGCCGAGCTCGGTGCCCATCCAGTCGGAGAGCTTGACGGAGATCTCGCAGTGGCGGGCCTCGTCCCAGCACTGGCGGGCCATGTCGAGCTTGAGCTCGAAGGGCGCCTCGTCCCGACCCTTGCCGGTGTCGAAGTCCCAGCAGGTGCGGCCGGCGCCCTCGAGCGCCTGGATCTCCCCCACGAAGATGCCGTGCATGAGGGTGCGAGCGGCGTCGGGCGCCTCGGGCAGATCGGGCGTGAGGCGGTTGTTGCCCTTCTTGCCAGGACGTCCGCCGGCGACGCCCCGTGCACCGCGCGGGTCGTTGAACCGCTCGGCGTTGTTGACGCGCGTGAACCGACCGTCCCTCGCCAGCAGATCGGGTGGGAAGAGCTTCCTCATGCGGTTGCCTCCTGGAGGGCGTAGGGGTTGCCGATCGACCCGGGTCCGGCAATGCCACCGGCTGCGAGCATCAGCTTCTCGAGGGCGGCTTGGTGGCCGGCGGCCCGGTCGACCTCGTCGGGTGTCTCGATGAGCGATTGGATCATCATCTCGCCGTCGCGCCAGTCCTCGAACTCGTCCTGGAGGACGAGCTTGAGGGTGCGGATCGTCGGCGCGTCGGTGATGGTGGACGTGTTGTTCAGGTGGAACGTGTAGGCAGCGATCTTGTGTGGGATCAGCACCCGGTACACGCCGACCAGCTTCTCGATCGTCTCCCCCGGGCCCTCAGGGGCGGTCATGGCGTCGACGAAGGCGACGAGCTCGTCGTTGGCGGGGAGCGTGAGGCGCTCCGGGTTCATCTCCCGCAGCTCGGGGAGCCGCTTGTGGAACAGCTCGGCGTGCCAGGCGTGGTGGTAGCAGTGCGTCCCGAGGCGGAGCTTCACGTCGAGCTCGGGCACGGTGGCGATCCAACCGCCGAGCACCTCGAACAGCTTCATCTCGATCCACTTGTAGTTGCCGACCCTGACCGCCGTCTCCTCTACCGTGAACGAACCGGGGAGCTCACGGGTGTCCCAGGGCGCAAAGGCGGGGCGGGGCTTCTTCGGGTCGGCCATGGTGCTCCTGTGCGGGTGCGTCGTCGGGCGGGAACGTCGGTGCGGCGGCAATGAAGCCCCCGACGGGCGGGTGCCAGCCACCTTGGCCCAAACCTGACCGATCGGTCAAGAGCGAGGAGCGGCGATGTCACCGGGGTGCGACGCCGTTCCCCTGACGTCGTCGGCGGACCCCTCGGGCACCCCCGAGGACCGGCGGTCGAGCCAGGGGCCACCGACCTCGGACACGAGGATGGCGGTCAGGATCACGGCGGCGCCGAGGGCGCCGAGCCATCCCAGGCGCTCGCCGGCGACGTAGCCGAGGACCGCCGCGAACACCGGCTCGAGCAGCAGGACGAGCGCCGTGCGGGTGGCGCTCACCTGCTGCTGGCCCCACACCTGCAACCCGAAGGCGATCGCGCTCACGACGACGCCCGTGTAGAGCGCGGCGACGAGGGTGCGACCGCTGAGGTCGTAGCCCCCGGTGAGGGCACCAGGGACGACGAGCGCGAGGGTCACGACGCTGAACTGCCCGAGGTTGAGCTGCACGACGTCGAAGCGGGGCGCATCGGCGGCGAGGGCGACGATGTGGCCGGCGAAGGCGAGGGCACAGCCGAGGGTGAGCAGCTCGCCTCGGCCCAGTCCGGCGCCGAGCCCCCCGCCCCCCCCGGCGCCGGCGGTGAGGAGCAGGAGCCCCACGACGGCGAGGGCGACGCCGGCGACGGCGACCGGCGTCGGGGGCGCCCGCAGCACCAGGGCCGACAGCACGGGGACGAGCACGACGAGCAGGTAGGTCAGGAAGGCGGAGACCGACGACGTGGTGTCCTCGAGCCCGACGGTCTGCAAGACGTAGCCGGCGGAGAGCAGGCCTCCGAGGACGAGCACGGCGCGCCCGAACCCCGGGGCCGGGCGCCCTCGCCGCACCGCGAAGGGCACCAGCACGAGGGCGCCGATGCCGAAGCGGGCGACGAGGAAGGGGATGGCTCCGTCGGACTCGACGGCGTCCTGCACGACGAGGAACGTGCTCCCGAAGAGGAACGCGGCCCCCGCCAGGGCGAGGTCGGCGCGCGCATCACGACGGATCGGGAGCGGCACGGCTGCACGGTACAGACGCGACCGGCCAGCCCTGCCGGGCGCGGCTCAGCCGCGGTAGTGGTTGGTGATCGGGACCCGGCGGTCCTTGCCGAACGCCTTCGACGTCACCCGCACCCCCGGGGGGGACTGACGGCGCTTGTACTCGGCGAGGTCGACGAGGCGGACGATGCGGCGCACCACCTCGGGCTCGTGGTCCCGTTCGAGCTCGGCGCGCGTGCGGTCGTGCTCGACGTAGCCCTCGATGATCGGGTCGAGGACCTCGTAGGGGGGCAGCGACTGATCGTCACGCTGGTCGGGTCGGAGCTCCGCCGACGGCGGCTTGGTGAGGACGGCCTCCGGGATGACCTCACGCCCCTCCCTGCGGTTCCGGAACCGGCACAGCTCGTACACGAGCAGCTTCGGGACGTCCTTGATCACCGCGAAGCCACCGGCGGTGTCGCCGTAGAGCGTCGAGTAGCCAACGGCCGACTCACTCTTGTTGCCCGTGGTCAGCACCATCCAGCCGTGCTCGTTGGACAGCGCCATCAGGGTGATCCCCCGGATGCGGCTCTGCAGGTTCTCCTCGGTCAGGTTCGGGGGGCGCTCCCCGAGCGACGGCGCCAGCATGCCCAGCAGCGCGGCGTGGGCGGCCTCGATGGGGATCGTCCTGATCTCCACCTCGAGCGCACGTGCCAGGGCGTCGGCGTCGGTCTCGGATCCCTGGCTCGAGAACCGGGAGGGCATGGCCACCCCGTGCACGTGGCCGGCACCGAGGGCGTCGACGGCCACGGCGGCCACCAGGCTCGAGTCGACGCCCCCGGACAGGCCGATCACGACGTCGGTGAAGCCGTTGTTGATCACGTAGTCGCGCGTGCCGACCACGAGCGCCTCGTACACCTCGTCGACGGGCTCGAGCGCAGTGGTGATCCAGCTGGCGGCCGGGGCGGGTGCCGGGCGGGGTCCGCCCTCCCACGGCGCCACCACCGGGACCACCGGGAGGGGGGCACCGTGGGTGCGGCCCCTCGGGTCGAGGAGGCGCTTGCGGAACACGGGCGAGACGTCGATCTCGACGACGTGGGTGCCCTCGACGAACTGCGGCGCCCGAGCCACCAGCCCGCCGTCGGCGTCGAAGACGAGGGAGGCCCCGTCGAAGACGAACTCGTCCTGTCCTCCCACCTGGTTGACGTACACCAGCGCGCACGAGGCGTCGGCCGCCCTGGTGGCGAGCATGCGCTCGCGCTCGGCCAGCCGGCCGGCGTAGTAGGGCGAGGCGTTCAGGTTCACCACGAGCTCAGCCCCACCGGCGGCCTGCACGGCGATGGGCCCGCCGGGGTCCCAGGCGTCCTCGCAGATCGACACGCCCACGTTGACGCCGGCGATGCCGAACAGGGTGGGGTCGCCGTGGCCGGGTGCGAAGTACCGGGCCTCGTCGAAGACGGCGTAGTTCGGGAGGTGGCGCTTCAGGTAGGTGCCCAGGACCTCGCCTCCCGCGCACACCGCCGCCGCGTTGTGCAGGTCCCGGCCGGCGTCGACGTAGCCGACGACGGCGGCGCAGCGTCGCGTCCCGGCCGCCACCCGCCCGAGGGCGAGCCGGCTGTCGGCCACGAAGCCCGGCTTCAACAGGAGGTCTTCGGGCGGGTAGCCGGTGATCGCCAGCTCGGGGAACACGGCGACGTCGCACCCGGCTCCCTCCGCCTCGTCGTAGGCGGCCAGGATCCGCTCGACGTTGTCGTCGAGGCCGCCGACGACGGGATCGATCTGGCAGAGGGCGATGCGCACGACCGTCATCCGACCCGAGCCTACGACCGCGATCCGAGGACCTCTGGGCGGGAGGGTGGCAGGCGGCGGCGGCGCCGTCATGGCCGAGCAACCCCTCCGAGGTGCTCCCGGACCCGGCGAGCGTGCCGGTGGAGGCGGCGATCCGCCAACAGGCGTCAGGCGGGAGTCGCCGATCCGGATGGCTCGGGGTCGAGGTGGCGGAAGTCACCGGTGCGGAGGTGGCACTCGGCGAGGTGGTCGCCACCGGGCGCCCGGGGCCGCAGACGGGGATCGTGGACGTCGCAGACCCCGCCCGCCGCGATGGGGCAACGGGGGTGGAAGTGGCAGCCGCTCGGCGGGTCGAGCGGGCTCGGCAGCTCACCGCTGAGGGCCACCCGCGATCGCCGGCGGGACGGGTCGGGCACGGGGATGGCCGAGAGGAGCGCCCTCGTGTACGGGTGCTGCGGGTCGCCGAACACCTCGTCCCTGGTGCCGACCTCGACGATGCGACCCAGGTACATGACCGCCACCCGATCGCACAGGTGCTCGACCACCGAGAGGTCGTGGGCCACGAACACGAGGCTGAAGTCGAGCTCCTGCTGCAGGCGCCGCAACAGGTTCAGGATCTGCGACTGGATGGAGACGTCGAGCGCCGACACGGGCTCGTCGGCCACGAGCAGCCGGGGCTCGACGGCGAGGGCGCGGGCGATGCCGATGCGCTGTCGCTGGCCGCCGCTGAACTCGTGGGGGTAGCGGCGGGCGTGGTACGGCTCGAGGCCGACGAGCTCGAGCACCTCGGCCACCCGTGCCTGACGATCACGCCGGTCCACACCGTGGACCCGCAGGCCCTCGGCGATGCTGTCGCCCACCGTGGCCCGCGGGTCGAGCGAGGAGAACGGGTCCTGGAAGATCACCTGGATCTCGCGGCGCAGCTGGCGAAGCTGGCGGCCGGAGGCCCCGAGCACGTCCCTGCCGTCGAAGCGCACGGAGCCCTCGTCCGCCTCGGTGAGCCGCAGGATGGTGCGCCCGAGCGTCGTCTTGCCGCAGCCGGACTCCCCCACCAGCCCCAGCGCCTCACCCTGGCGGACGTCGAGGTCGACGCCGTCGACGGCCCGCACCCGATCCATGCCGCGGGCGAAGGCGCCGCCGCGCACCGGATGGGACGTGACCAGCCCCCGCACCTCGAGCAGCGCGCCCGGCACCCGCTCCCGGCCCACGTCCGGGTCCCTCGGGCCACGCTCGCTCACGTCGTCCGCTCCTGACCCGAACGATCGGCCTCGGCGGCGTCGTCGTGCAGGAAGCATCGGACCTTGTGACCTGGCTGCACCTCGACGAGCGCCGGGAGGTCCTCGGTGCAGCGGGTCAGGCCCGCCTCGATGCGGGCGGTGCAGCGGGGGGCGAACCGACAGCCGGCCGGGAGCCCGACGAGGTTCGGCACCCGGCCGGGGATCACCGCCAGCTCGTCCTTGCGCTGCCCGATCACCGGGACCGAACCGATGAGGCCGGTCGTGTAGGGGTGCAGCGGGGCGGCGAAGAGCGCACCCGTGGGGGCCTCCTCGACGATCTGACCGGCGTACATCACCGCCACCCGCTCGGTCAGCTCGGCCACGATGCCGAGGTCATGGGTGATGAGCACCACGGCCAAGCCGGTCTCGGCCCGCAGGTCGCGGATGAGGTCGAGGATCTGAGCCTGGATGGTGACGTCGAGGGCGGTGGTGGGCTCGTCGGCGATGAGCAGCTCGGGGCCGGCGGCGAGCGCCATCGCGATCATCACCCGCTGCGCCTGCCCCCCCGACATCTGGTGCGGGTACGACCGGGCACGGCGCCGGGCGTCTGGGATGCCGACCCTGGCCAGCATCTCTGCCGCTCGTTGGCGGCCGACCTTGCGGGTGACCTCGTCGTGGACCTCGTAGACCTCGGCGATCTGGAAGCCCGTCGTGTAGGCCGGGTTGAGCGACGACAGCGGCTGTTGGAAGACCATCGAGATCCGGTCCCCCCGGATGGCCCGCAGCTCCCGCTTCGACTTCGTGGCGAGGTCCTCCCCGTCGAGCAGCACCGAGCCGCCCACGATGCGCCCAGGTGGGCCCACGAGCTGCAGGATCGACATGGCGGTGACGCTCTTGCCGGAACCGGACTCACCGACCAGGCCCACCACCTCGCCCGTGCGCACTGCGAGGTCCACGCCGTCCACTGCCTTCACCACCCCGTCTGCGGTGAAGAAGGAGGTTCGCAGGTCGCGCACCTCGAGCAACGGGGCCCTCTCGTCCGCCTGTGGGTCCGCGTGCTCGGCTCCCTGCACGCCGTCCGAGCCGCCGTCCGGGCCGCTCGGGCCATGGTCGCTCACGCGCCCGCCCCTGGCCTGCGGCCGGGGCTGCTCGGGTTGCGCTCGCTCCGCTCACTCACCGGTTCAGCCTCGGGTCGAGGGCGTCGCGGAAGCCGTCGCCGATCAGGTTGAAGGCGAGCACGTTGACCATGATCGCGAGGCCGGGGAAGAACACGAGGTGTGGTGAGGTGAAGACCTGGTTGCGCTCCGAGGCGAGCATCGAGCCCCACTCGGCGGCGGGCGGCTGGATGCCGAGCCCGAGGAACGACAGCGCAGCCACCTCGAGCACGGCGGTGGCGATGCCGAGCGTCGCCTGGACGACGAGGGGGGTCAGGGAGTTCGGCAGGATGCGGTGCCAGAGGATGCGTGCCGACGAGACCCCGAGGGCCCGATCGGCGTCGACGAAGTCCATCTCCCGGATCGACAGCACGCTCGCCCGCACCACGCGGGCGTACACCGGGATGGTCACGATGGTGATGGCGAGCACGGCGTTGAACAGCCCCGGGCCGAGGACCGTGATGATCGTGATGGCGAGGAGCAACGCCGGGAAGGCGAGCAGCACGTCCATCACCCGCATGATCACGTTGCCGGACCAGCCGCCGAAGTAGCCGGCGACGAGGCCGAGCAACGTGCCGACCGTGACGGCGAAGGTCACGGCGCCGAGGCCGGCCACGAGGCTGATGCGGGCCCCGAAGACGAGTCGGCTGAGCTCGTCGCGCCCGTTGCCATCGATCCCGGCCAGGTGCTGCGGCTTGGACTCGTCGCACCCGAGGAGGTGCACGCACGGCGGATCCCGCAGCGTGACTCCCTCGCCGAGCAGGACCTCGTTCGGCTCGTACGGTGCGAGCAGCGGGGCGAACACGGCGACGAGCACGAGGAGGGCGAGCAGCACGAGGCCCACCACCGCCGACCGCTTGCGCACGAGCTCGCGGAGGGCGTCGGCCCAGAGCCCGCGGCTGCGGCGTGCCGGCTCGGCCACCTCCCCCGGGTGGACGGCGAGCGGGAGCTCCTCCATCGCCACGTCAGCTCACCCTGACCTTGGGATCGAGCACCGTGTAGAGGATGTCGACGAGCAGGTTCACGAGCACGAAGCCGACGGCGATCACGAGCGTGAAGCCCTGGACCACCGTGTAGTCCCTGGCCACGATGGCATCGAAGAGGGTCTTGCCCACGCCGGTCAGGTTGAAGATGGTCTCGGTGAGGATGGCGCCACCGAGCAGCGTGCCGAGCGAAAGGCCCACGACGGTGATGACGGGGAGCAACGAGTTGCGCAGCGCGTGGCGGACGACGACGAGACGCTCCCGCAGGCCCTTCGCCCGAGCCGTCCTGACGTAGTCGAGGCCGAGCACGTCGAGCAGGCTCGAGCGGGTCATGCGGGCGATGATCGCCATCGGGATCGTGGCGAGCGCGAGCGCAGGGAGGATCAGGTGGGTCAGCGCGTTGACGAACGTCCCCCAGTCCCACGTGAGGACCGCGTTGAGGAGGTTCAGGTTGGACAGCACCTCGAGCGGGCCGTTCTCCCTCAGACCCCATGCCTCGTAGAAGGGCGTGGCCCGCACGCCGGCGTCGAGCCGGCCCGACGGCGGGAGGCCGAAGGGCGTGTCGCGCAACCGCACCGCGAAGACGTACTGCAGCATGAGGCCGAGCCAGAACACGGGCATGGACACGCCGACGTTGGCGCCCACCATCGTGGCGACGTCGGTCTTGGAGTTGTGGCGGTAGGCGGAGATCACCCCGAGGGGCACGCCGACGAGCAGGGCGAGGACGAGTGCGGCGACCGAGAGCTCGATGGTCGTCGGCATCCGCTCGACGAGCAGGTCGGTGACCGGCCGGCGCTGTGACACCGACTCGCCGAGGTCGCCCTGGAGGATGTCGGTGAAGTAGATGCGGAACTGCTTGACCACGGGCTCGTCGAGGCCGAGGCGGGCGTTGTAGGCGTCACAGATCTGGGCGGTGGCCCGCTCGCCGAGGGCAGACCGACACGGGTCCCCCGGGATCACCCTCGCCAGCAGGAACGTGAAGACGAGGATGCCGAGGAGGACCGGCACCGACGAGAGGAGCCGGCGCAGCACGAACCGTGTCATCCGGAGCTGCTCCCGGCCTACTCCTCCGTGGCCGGCGGCGGGTTCAGGAACCCACCGAACAAGGCCGAGAAGTAGGTGAAGTCGCCGACGCGACCGGTGTGCAGGGGGTCGGCGGCGTCCCACTGGACCTGGTAGCTCTTCACGACGTCGTTGGCGTCGAGGTCGCTGCCGTCGTGGAACGTGACGCCCTCGCGGAGCGTGAAGGTCCACTCCGTGAGCTCGTCGTTGCTCTCGTAGTCCTCGGCCAGGGAGGGCACGACCTCGACCCCGCCCACCTCGTAGGCGAGGAGCGACTCGACGATCTGCTCGCAGGCACGGAGCGACTCGCCGTCGGTCTCGTCTGCGCAGTAGAGGCCGATGGGCTCGGCGTTCTGCAGCCACACGAGCGTGTCCTGGCCTTCGATGCCGACGGTCGAGAGGTTCTCGTTGGACAGGGGGCTGGCGTGGGCGCCTTCGGCATCCGCCTTGAACGCCACCGCCGAGCCGCCGTGGGCCACGGGGACCATCGGGCTGTGCTCGGCGATCAGGTCGGCGGCCTGCGCGTACAGCTCGTTGCGCTCGTCCTGGTCGGTGAGCGACGCGGCCTCCGACAGCACCGCCTGGATGTCCTCGAAACCGGTCCCGAACTGAGGCGGGGCGCCGGCTCCGAAGTGGAAGTCGAGGAAGTTGGTGGCGTCGGGGTAGTCGGCGCCCCAACCCAGCAGGTAGAAGGGCAGGTTGCCGGCGTTGGCGTTGTCGATGAACGTGCCGGACTCCTGCACGTCGATCTTGACGTTGATGCCGACCTCGGCCAGCTGGGCCTGGATGTCGGTGGCGACCGGGACCGGATCCGGCAGGTAGCCGCGCACCACGTCACGCAGGCTCAGCGTGACGTCGAAGCCGTCAGGCATGTTCGCCTCGGCGAGCAGCTCCCTCGCCCGCTCCGGGTCGTACGGGTTGGCATCGAAGCCCTCGACGGCTCCGGGGATGGCATCGGGGAGGAACTGCTCGGCTGCCTGGGAGCCCGCCGGGTAGAAGTTCTCGACGATCCGCTCCTTGTCGATCGCAGCGGCCACGGCCTGACGGACCAGCTCGTTGTCGAACGGTGCCTGGTCGACGTTGAAGCCGACGTAGAAGACGTTCAGCGGATCGCGCTCGAGGAGCTGGAGGTCGGCGTCGTTCGACACCGTCTCGAAGTCCTCGGTGCCGACGTTGTCGATCCCGTCGACCGTGCCCGACTGGAGCTCGACGAGACGCTGGGCGGATTCCGCGCTCCACCGGAAGACGACGGTGTCGCTCAGGGCCGGCTCGCCCCAATAGTCCTCGTTCTTCTCAAGGACGAGCTGGTTGCCCCGCTCCCACTCCTGCAGCCTGTACGGACCTGTGCCGACGGGCTCCTCCGAGAGCGGGAGGCCGCCCCCGCTCTCCTCGATGTACTCCGACGGCAGGATGCCGAACGCGGAGAAGGCCACCTTGGACGGGAAGGCGACGTCGGGCTGGCAGAGCGTGAACGTCACCGTCTGGGCGTCGACGGCCTCGATCGCCTGGAGCTGGCCCGTGTACGGCTCCACGCCGCACTGGTCGGTCTCGAAGGCGAGCGGCTCGAAGTCCTCGCCGGCGGTCGTCGAGGTGTCCTCGGTCTCGCTCTCCTCGGGCTCGCTGGCGTCGGTGCTCGCCTCCTCGGTCTCCTCGCCATCGGCGCACGCCGCAGCGAGCATCGAGAGGGCGGTCACCGCTGCCAACCACCGGAATCGTGTCCCCATGTGAGGTTCCCCCTTCTCTGCCCGGCGCGATCCGCACGCCACGAGCCCCGTGATCCTCGCAGATCGCACGCCCGAGGTGGCGCCTCCACCCGACAGGCAGTCCGACCGCCCTCGCCCCCTCGGGTCGCGCTGGTCCGTCCACGTCGCCGGGGGAACTGCCAGCATCGACGTGTGCGGCGCGCTCCACGGATCCCTGGTCGGCGCCGAGGTGAGGCGTGCCGGTGACCCTCTCCTCCTCGGCACCACGGTCGGAGAGGGCCCCGTTCTTCTACGGGTGGGCCATCGTGGCAGCCACCTTCGTGATGCTGACCACCTCCTCGGGCCTCGGCTTCTACGCCCTCACGCTCTACTTGCGGACGCTCACCGACGTCCGGGGCTTCTCCGTCAGCTCCGTGTCGGGGGCCACGGCGGTGTTCTTCGTCGTGTCCGGCGTCGTCGGTGTCGGCGTCGGGCGGGTGATCGCCCGGCGCGACCCTCGCCCCGTCATCGCCCTGAGCGCCACCGTGGCCGCAGCCTCACTCGTCGCCATGGGGAGGGCCGAGACCCTCTGGCAGGTGTACCTCGCCTATGCCGGCTTCGGCGCCGGCTTCGCCGGCTGCTCGCTCATCATCTCCTCCACCCTCGTCACCAGGTGGTTCCACCGAAGGCGGTCGATGGCGCTGTCGGTGTCTTCGACGGGGTTGTCGGTCGGTGGCATCCTGCTCACACCGGCGGCCACCGCGCTCATCGACGATCGCGGGTTCGCCACCGCCACCGTGTGGATCGCGGCGGTGTTCGTGCTGGGCGTCATCCCGGTCACGGCGCTGGTGCTCAGACCGGACCCGGCGGTCCTCGGGCTGCTGCCGGACGGAGACCCGTCACCCAGCGCGGTGGGGGCGGGGCGGGCGGGCGGTGGTGGCGTCCCCTACGCACAGGCCGTGCACGGCGCGCTGTTCCGACGCATCACCGCGGCGTGGACCCTTGCCCTCATCGCCCAGGTCGGCGGCATCTCCCACCTCTTCTCGTTGGTCGACGAGCGGGTCGACCGGTCGGGTGCGGCCCTCGCCGTCTCGGTGCTCGCCGGGTCGTCGATGGTGGGCCGCTTGGCGGGCGGCTGGCTGCTCGGACGGGTCGCCCTCCGGCCGGCGTGCCTGACGTGGCTCGTCCTCCAGGCCTGCGGGCTGGCTGGCCTCGCCCTGGTGGAGGGACGCCTCAGCCTGCTCGTCGGCGCATCGCTGTTCGGACTCAGCGTCGGCAACGTGCTCCTGCTCCAGCCCGTGGTGCTGGCCGACGTGTTCGGCGTGCGCGACTACCCCAGGATCTTCGCCACGAGCCAGCTCGTGTCGACGGTCGGCATCGCCGGTGGCCCGTTCCTGCTCGGCATCCTGCGCGATGCCACCGGCGGCTACCGCCTTGCCTACCTTGCGGCCACCACCCTCTCCCTGGCCGCCAGCGCGGTGGTCTCCACCGGTGGTCGCCTCGACCGCTTCGAGTCAGGGCCACCGGCGGCCCCGGAGCTGGCAGCCCGACCGTGACCGGTCACAGCCGCGGCCCCCGAGCTGGCAGCCCGACCGTGACCGGTCACAGCGGCCCCCCCGGTCAGACCTGGCCGGCCTCGTCCAGCTCGGTGCAGCACGTCTCGGTGATGAGCCTCGTGACGATGTAGGGATCGCAGTTGGCGTTCGGGCGACGGTCCTCGATGTAGCCCTTCTTGTCGACCTCGACCATCCACGGGATGCGGACGGAGGCACCACGGTCGGAGACCCCGTAGGAGAACTCGGTCCAGGGGGCGGTCTCGTGGAGACCGGTCAGGCGCGTCTCGATGCCGTCGCCGTAGAGCTCGATGTGCTTGCGGGCGTTCTTGCCGAGCGCCTCGCAGGCGGTGATCACCGGGTCGTAGCCCTCCCGCATCGCCTTCGTCGAGAAGTTCGTGTGGGCACCGGCGCCGTTCCAGTCTCCGGGGATGGGCTTGGGGTCGAGCGTCGCCACCACGTCGAAGTCCTCGGCGATCCGGTACAGCAGCCAGCGGGCGAGCCAGATCTGGTCGGCGGCGGCGAGCGGATCGGCGGGGCCGATCTGGAACTCCCACTGGCCCATCATCACCTCTGCGTTCGTGCCGGAGATGGCGAGGCCGGCCTCCATGCAGGCGTCGGAGTGGGCCTCGACCACGTCGCGCCCGAAGATCTCGTCGGAACCGACTCCGCAGTAGTACGGGCCCTGGGGTCCGGGGAACCCGCCGATCGGCCAACCGAGCGGACGACCGTCCTGGAGGAACGTGTACTCCTGCTCGATGCCGAACCACGGCTCCTGAGCGGCGAAGCGCTCCGCCACCTCGGCGCACGCCGACCGCGTGTTGGTGGGGTGGGGCGTCATGTCGGTCAGCAGGACCTCGCACATCACGAGGCGGTTGTCGCCGCCTCGGATCGGGTCGGGGCAGTCGAACACGGGTTGCAAGACGCAGTCCGACGCCTTGCCAGGAGCCTGGTTCGTGCTCGAGCCGTCGAAGCCCCAGATGCCGAGCTCCTCGCCGTCGTTGAAGATCTTCACCTTCGAGCGAAGCTTGGCCGTCGGCTCGGTGCCGTCGATCCAGATGTACTCAGCCTTGTAGGCCACGTCGTTCCTCCGTCTGCGGATGGGGGCGCTCGGGTGCTCCTGGCCCCGTGCGGGCGCAGGTCCGGCCGTGCGGATGCACGCTCGCAGCGACCCGTTTCCCGGCCGTTGCACCTCTGTGAACGGTAGATGAACTGGCCACCTGGCCCCACCGGGGCCGTGGTGCCGGTGCGATGATGACCGCCACGGCGACCGAGGGAGACGACATGGAGCGCCAGCAGGACTACGTGCTGCGGACGGTGGAGGAGCGCGGCATCCGCTTCGTGCAGCTCTGGTTCACCGACGTGCTCGGCGCGCCGAAGGCGTTCGCCATCACCCCTGCCGAGCTCGAGAACGCCCTGGTCGAGGGGATGACGTTCGACGGTTCGGCCATCGACGGCCTCAGCCGCGTCCAGGAGAGCGACGTGCTCGCCCTCCCCGACCCGAAGACGTTCCAGATCCTCCCCCTGGGCGGGTCCGGCTCCGACCCGACGGCCAGGGTGTTCTGCGACATCACCGACCTCGACGGCGCTCCCCACAAGGGCGACCCACGCAACGTCTTGCGCCGCAACCTCGACCGGGCCAAGGAGCGTGGCTACACGTTCTACGCAGCACCCGAGGTCGAGTGGTTCTACTTCGCGGACGACGACACCTCCTCGGTGCCCAAGCCGCTCGACCGAGGCGGCTACTTCGCCCTCACCGTCGCCGACCTCTCCACCGACATGCGCCGCCAGACCGTGCTCACGCTGGAGGACATGGGCGTGCCCGTGGAGTACTCCCAGCACGAGGACGCCCCCAGCCAGCACGAGATCGACCTCCGCCACACCGACGCCCTCACCATGGCCGACACCGTCATGACGCTGCGACTCATGGTGAAGGAGATCGCCATGGAACGCGGCGCCTACGCCACCTTCATGCCCAAGCCGATCGCCGGCGTGCAGGGGTCGGGGATGCACACCCACTTCTCGCTCTTCGAGGGCGACGTCAACGCGTTCCACGACCCCGGCGACGAGCACGGCCTTTCGAAGGTGGCCAAGGGCTTCATCGCCGGGCTCTTGCACCACGCCCCCGAGATCACCGCCGTGACGAACCAGTGGGTGAACTCCTACAAGCGACTCGTGGTCGGCTACGAGGCACCGGTCCACGTGGCCTGGGCCCGCAACAACGGCTCCGCCGTCGTGAACGTCCCCCGCTCCAAGCGGGGCCGGGCAGAGTCGACCCGCATCGAATACCGCGCCCCCGACCCGGCCTGCAACCCGTACCTCACCTTCGCGGTGGTCCTCGCAGCCGGCCTCGCCGGGATCGAGGAGGGCTACGAGCTGCCGCCGGAGACGCAGGCCAACCTCCACCGGCTGACGCCCCAGGACCTCGAGGCGCAGGGCATCCGCTCGCTCCCCGGCAACCTCAACGACGCCATCGACGTCATGGAGCGATCCGACCTGGTGGCCGAGGCCCTCGGGGACCACGTCTTCGAGTGGTTCATCCGCAACAAGCGCTCGGAGTGGGCCGACTACAAGACCCAGGTCAGCCAGTTCGAGCTCGATCGCTACCTCTCGGCCCTCTGACGGGGTGGAGCCGCTGCTGTTGTTCCCCGACCCGCCGCCCCCGGAGCTGGCGCAGGCACTTGACCTCGGTGGCCACGTCTGGAAGGGCGTGGGCAACGGGGAGGCGGCCGTGGCTGACGAGCCCGACGGCGGGTGGTCAGGTGCCATCGTGTGCGCCGACGAGCAGCCCGAGGCTGCGTTCGCCCTGTGCCGCGCCCTGCGCAAGCGGGACATCCCGCTCGAGCCGCTCCTGCTGCTCGTCACCGGCGCCCAGCTCGGCGAGCTCGCCCTTCGCGACGACCTGTACGACGACTTCTGCCTGGCGCCGATGCGCCAGCCCGAGCTCGTGGCACGCCTGAAGCACCTCTTCTGGCGCTCGGGCCGGGGGACGAGGCCCGAGCTTGTCGAGTACGGGCCGCTCGTGTTGAACCTCGAGACGTACCAGGCGGCCATCAGCGGGCGCCCGCTCGACCTGACCTACATGGAGTACGAGCTGCTCAAGTTCCTGTCCTCGAACCCCGGGAAGGTCTTCACCAGGGAGACGCTGCTCAGCCGGGTGTGGGGTTACGACTACTACGGGGGCGCCCGCACCGTCGACGTCCACGTGCGGCGGCTGCGGGCGAAGCTGAGCGAGGAGCACGCCCCGCTCATCCAGACCGTGCGCAGCGTCGGCTACCGCTTCGGCGAGGCCCGCTGGAGCATCTGAGGCCCGGGCGTGGCCGGCGGCCGGGCCGCTCGGGCCACGCTCGCTGCGCTCCCTCAGGTGTTGAGGTCGAGCAGCTCGCTGCCTGCGTGTCGCTGCTCTGCCTCGTCCTTGAGGAAGTAGCCGAGCACCGCTGCCGCCACACCGCCGCTGACCAGCACTGCGGAGGGCAGCACGAAGACGATGACCAGGACGAGGATGACGGCGCCGAGCACCCGCTCAGTCTGCCCCGGTCACCGCGGCGTCGCCCACCCAGGCCCACGCCTCGATCTCGACGGCCGCTCCCAAGGGGAGGCCGGCCACCGCCACCGCCGAGCGGGCCGGCCGGTGGTCGCCGAACGCAGCGGTGTACGCCTCGTTCATGGCGGCGTAGTCGGCCATGTCGGTGAGGAAGACCGTCGTCTTCACCACGTCGCCGAGCGAGGCGCCGGCTGCGCCGAGGAGGCGCTCGAGGTTGGCAATCGCTTGTCGCAGCTGGGCAGGCGCAGCGCCGGGAGCGAGGGCACCGTCGACGAGGCCCAGCTGGCCCGAGGCGACGAGCCAGCCGCCGGCTCGGACGAGCGGCGTGTAGGGGCCGACCGGCGTGGTCATACGACTGCCAACCTACGCTGGCGGGATGGCGACGCCCCGACCGACCCCGTTCGACAGCTCTCGGCGGCGGCTCCTCCTGGCAGGCGCAGGCGGCCTCGTGCTCGCTGCATGCGGCTCGGGCGACGAACGGAGCTCGGCTGTCGACACGACCACGACGGCAGCAGGCAGGACGGGGGCCGGAGCGCTCACGCTCATGCGGGTCTTCGCCCTCGAGCAGGCGGCGGCCGTCCCCCTCCGGCTGCCACTCGCCTTCGCCGACGCAGAGGGCGCGCCCACCGACGCGGTGCCGGCGGCGATCCAGGTCACGGCCGTGTCGCCCTCCGGGGCTTCCGGCGCCCCCGTCGAGGTGTCACGACGTGGCGAGGGCATCCCGGCGCCCTACTTCCCGTACGAGGGGACCCTCGACGAGCCGGGGACCTGGCAGCTCCTCATCTCGGCGGGGACGGCCGAGACGTCGACCGACCTGACGGTTCGGCCCCGCCAGGAGCTGGCGGTGGTCCCAGGCCCCGGGGAGGCGCTGCCGTCGATCCCCACCCCCACCACGGCCGACGCGCTCGGTGTCGATCCGATCTGCACCGCAACACCGCCGTGCCCGCTCCACGAGGTGAGCCTGGACCGGGCCCTCGACGCCGGCCTGCCGATCGTGCTGCTGGTCGCGACACCGGCGTTCTGCCAGACCGCCATCTGCGGGCCCGTCCTCGACCTGCTCGTCGCCCGGCAGGCAGAGCTCGTCGGGCGGGCGACCCTCATCCACGCCGAGGTGTACACCGACGAACGGGCCACGGAGACGACGGCGACCGTCGACGCCCTGGGCCTTCGCTACGAGCCGAGCCTGTTCCTCGCCGCTGCCGACGGCACGGTGCGCAGGCGGCTGGACTACACCTTCGACGCCACCGAGCTCGACGAGGGGCTCGGCGCGCTGCTCACCCTCGGCTGACCGCCCTCAGCTGAAGCTCTGGCCGCAGCCGCAGGTGCGCTGCGCGTTCGGGTTGTTGATGGCGAACCCGGCGCCCTGGAGGCCGTCCTTGTAGTCGAGGGTGGCGCCCTCGAGCAGCTCGGCGCTGGACGGGTCGACGACGACCGCCACGCCGCCCTGGTCGACCTTGATGTCGTCGGCCCCGATGTCGCCGTCGAAGAACATCTCGTAGCTGAAGCCGGAGCAGCCACCGGGACGGACGGCCACCCGCAGCGCGAGCGTGGTGTCGCCCTCGGACTCGAGGAGCTCCTTGACCTTGGTGGCGGCGCTGTCGGAGACGGCGATCATGGCTTCCTCCAGTAGACGAGATCCGAGTTCCTCCACCCTAACGGCCGGACGACGGGGCCCCTCAGGTGCCGGTCCGGTCTGTCAGGACGACCTGTCGTGCGGCGCGAGCTCCACCCGGCACGGCCGGCGGTCGACGAGGGTGCGGAACGCGGTGATGTCGAGGCCCCCGACGGTGCCGACCAGGCCCTCGACCATGCCTCGGTGCAGGTGGCAGACGATCTCCGGGTGGGACTCTGCGATGCCGGCGAAGGGGCAGTGGGCGAAGGCGACCGTGACCCCCTCCTCGTCATCGGCGACGGCCGGGTCGAAGCCGAGCCGAGCGAGGTCGGCGACGAGCGCCTCCAGGCAGACGGTGGCGGCGACGCCGGCCTCGTCCCCGGACGCGTCGTCGTCCACGCCTCCCGCACCGGAGGCATCGCCACCCGGAACGAGGCGAGCGGCGGCCGCCGCCCCCTGGACCCGGCCGATGGCCGCAGCCTCCTCGGAGTCGGCTCCTGCCGCTGCGGCCACGCCCACCAGCATCCCCGCGAGGAGCGGCATCGCCGGGGGCTCGAGCCCGAGGGACGGCGCGTCCGGGGCCGGCGAGTAGCGGTGCTGGGGGCGGCCGACGCCGCCTCTGCCCTCGGTCTCCACGGCCAGGAGGCCGACGTCGCGCATGCGCTCGAGGTGGGGCCGGACGGTGTTGGGGTGGAGGCCGAGTGACTCTGCGACGTCGGCGGTGGCGAGCGGGCGGGGTGACCGCGCCAGCTCCAGGTAGATGGCGTAGCGGGTGTTGTCCCCGAGGGCCTTCAAGAGATCGAGGCGGGACGGCATCCCGACGGTTCCGTCCACGGGCCGAGTTTACACGGACCCTCCCGGTAGAATCTGGTGGTGACAGAACACGCCCCGCCGACGACCGAAGACGTGCTGTCGCTCCTGGCGGGCGTGGTCGACCCCGAGCTCGGGTGCGACATCGTCGAGCTCGGCATGGCGCAGGACGTCGGTGTCGAGCCGGACGGGACCGTCCGCGTCACGATCGCCCTCACGACGGCCGGATGCCCGCTCAAGGCGCAGATCAAGCGGGACGTGACGGCCCGCCTCGAATCGGCCCCGGGCGTGCACGCCGTGCGCATCGAGTGGACGGAGATGGACGACGAGCAGCGGGCACACGCCATGGCCCGGGCCCGCTGGCACGCCAAGGAGCGTGCTCCTGACACCGAGATCCCGGCCACCGCCCGAGTCGTCGGCGTCGCCTCCGGCAAGGGAGGCGTGGGCAAGAGCTCCGTGACGGTGAACCTCGCCGCCGGCCTGGCCCTCGAGGGCTTCACCGTGGGCGTGCTCGACGCCGACATCGGCGGCTTCTCCGTGCCCCGCATGCTCGGGCTCGAGGGCCGTCTCGGAGGCGTCGAGGGTGAGAAGAAGATCGTCCCCCACGAGCTCGTGGTCGGGTCCGGGCTGCTCAAGGTCGTCTCCATGGGCTTCCTGGTCGAGGACGAGGAGTCGGCGCTGCTGTGGCGTGGGCAGGTCCTCCAGCGGGCCGTCCAGCACTTCCTCGAGGACGTCCGCTGGGGCCCGATGGACTACCTGCTGATCGACCTGCCCCCCGGCACCGGCGACATCCAGATGGGTCTGGCCAGGCTGCTCCCGAGGGCCGAGATGATCATCGTGACCACGCCCGCCGTCGGAGCGCAGAAGGTGGCAGCCCGGGCGGCCGACCTCGCCCGCAAGACGTACCTCCGGATCGCAGGTGTCGTCGAGAACATGTCGGCCTTCACCTGTGACCACGGCGAGACCTACCCGCTGTTCGGGAGCGGCGGCGGACAGCACCTCGCCGACAGCATCGGGGCGCCGCTGCTCGGCCAGATCCCCCTCGAGCCGGGGGTCTCCACCGGCGGCGACACGGGTCGTCCGGCTGCCCTCGGCAGCGGTCCTGCTGCGACGGCGTTCGCCGCCCTCGTGCGACGCATCGTCGACGAGGCGATCCCGCCCGTCGCCATGGGCGGCTGCACCGCCCGCATCCTGGAGAACGTCGAGGCCGCCCTCGGGCCCGTGCCCACACCGGCCGAGCCCGAGCGGGTCCCGGCGACCGCAGTTGCACCGAGCCGTTGACCTCCCTGTCCTCGGTCGCTCCGGTGCTCCCGGTGCGCAACATCGCCTCGGCGCTGGCCCACTATCACAGCCTGGGCTTCGAGGTGCAGGCCTACAGCGGTGCGCCGTACGGCTACGCCAAGCGTGACGAGGTGCACCTGCACCTGTCCGAGGTGGAGGGACTGGATCCTGCGACATCGCTGACATCGGTCTACCTGTACGTCGATGACGCCGACGCGCTGGCAGCCGAGTGGGGACGAGCAGAGGTGGGTGGTCGGCTCGTCGCGCCTGTCGACACCGACTACGGGTTGCGTGAAGGCGCCCACGTCGACCCCGATGGGAACCTGCTGCGCTTCGGCTCTCCACTCCCGTGACCTGAGCCGGCGGTGACGACGTTCGTGTCCGTGGCACCCCACCCGGACGACGAGGTGCTCGGCGCAGGACCGCTCGCGCTCGCCCTGCTCGATGCCGGCCATGAGGTGCACGTGGTGTGCGCCTCGCTCGGCGGCCCTGGCCAGCAGGACCGGCGGCGCTCCGAGGCGCAGGCGGCCGCCGACGTCGCAGGCTGGGTGCTGCACGTGCCGGCGGCACCGGTCGACATCGGCCGGTCCGCAGACCGCCCCGGAGCCGAGACCGCCCTGTGCGCCCTCATCTCGGCGATGGCGTCCGACATCGGGGCCGACGTGGTCATCGGCCCTGGGCCCCACGATGCCCACCACGGCCACGAGCTCGTGGGCCGTGCCATCCGGGACGGCCTGGTGGAGCGTGAGGGTTGCCGTTGGTGGGCGTGGCAGGTGTGGGGCCACCTCCCGGTGGTCGACCTGGTGCACGCATTCGACGACGGCATCCTCGCTCGCGCCTCGGCCGCCCTTGCCTGCCACGCAGGGGAGGTGGCCCGCAACGACTACGACGACGTGCTCGTCGGTGCCGCCCGCCTCGGAGCGGCGCTCGCAGCCGAGCGGCTGCTCGGCTACGGAGCGACGCGGCCCTGGAGCGAGCCGTACGCCACGCCGCTGTGCGAGTCGGTCGTCACCGGCGGCAGGTGGGCCCACACCGGCCCGCACGTGCTGTCCGTCGCCGACCCCCTCGCCGGCGTCGTCGACTCCACACGGTCATCTGCGTGGCTCCACGAACCGTCCCCCTACGGCTGAGGGGGACACGCCCGGCACCGAGCCGCCCGGTGCCCGGGCGTCGAGCGGCGCTCCCGGATCCCCCGAGTGACGTGCCGGACCTCGACTGGCACGACGGTCGACCAGCTCGGCTCGCAGAGCGGGCATCGCCTCCGGCGTTTCCGTCCCGGCACCGCCCGCGAGCGGCTGGCGGACGGACGCCGCAGCACCGGTGGTCAGCGGGCCAGGCCTGCGATGGTCAGGCGGCGCTCCAGGTCCCCTCGAGGCCCTCGCCCTGCGCCCGGCCCTGGTCGGCGAGGTGCTGCAGGTGGGCCCACACGCTGTAGCCGGCCATCGTGTGGAGGTGCTCCGGCACGTCGGTGTAGATGGTGGCGACCAGCTCCGCGATCGACGCACTGCCGACGGCGACGAGCGCCTCGGCCACCATCTCCTCCCTCGCCCGGCGGTGGGTGAGGTACTCCTCGATCTTCGCCTTCGGCTCGGTGATGAGCTGGCCGTGCCCGGGCGCGATCGCCTTGATCCGCATCGGCTGCAACCGCTCGAGCTGCAACAGGTAGGCACCCATGTCACCGTCGGGCGGGGCGATCACCACCGTCGAACCCTCCATGATGTGGTCACCGGAGAACAGGAGCCGCTCCTGTTCCAACATGAAGCACAGGTGGTTCGAGGCGTGACCCGGGGTGTGCAGGCTCATGAGGCGGAACTCGGTGCCGACGACGACGTCACCGTCGGCGAGCTCACGGTCGACGGTGAGGGTGTCGCGGGTGTCGAAGCCGAGGACCTCGGCACCGGTGCGCTCCTTCAGACCGGCCGCGCCGGGCGAGTGATCGCTGTGGGTGTGGGTGCAGAGGATCCACCGGATGCGGTCACCGCCGCAGCCGGCGATGGTGTCGAGGTGCCCGGGATCGTCGGGACCCGGGTCGATCACCGCGATCTCGTCCACCCCGACGAGGTACGTGTTGGTGCCCGGCCCCGTCATCATCCCCGGGTTGGGGGCGACGATGCGGCGCACGAGAGGGCTGAGCGCCCTGGCCACGCCGGGGATGAGCTCGGGGAGCGGTGCGTCGGGATCGGCGGGCACTGACGTCCTCCTGGGTCGCAGGTCTTCTCGTGGTCGCGCCGGCGACGGCGCACGGGTTCTGGCAGGGGGGTCGGTCAGGTGGTGGGGCCGCCGGGCCGACCCGGCAGGGGCACGCCCACCGGGAGCCCGTCCCCTGCGTCGTCGTAGCCGGGATCACCTGGCAGGAGGATGCGGATGCCGTCGCCGTCGTCGACGACCCGTGGCAGCACCGCCGGCACCACGTCGAGGGCAGAGGCGGCGGCGAGCACGTCGCCGGCGGTGTCGAAGCGGGCGATGGCCTCGAGGTTGCGGATGGTGGGGAGGATGAGGTCGAACTCGCCCGCCTGGTGACGGGCCAACGCCTCGGCGGGGGCGATCCAGCAGTTGGCGATGGTCTCCCGGTCGTCATGGAGCGGGTTCTGGCCCACAGGCGCGGCGGCCACGAAGAAGCGGGTGTCGTAGCGCCTGGGTGGCCCGACCGGCGTGATCCAGTGGGCGAAGTAGTGCATGCCGTCGACGGCGAGGCGCAACCCCTCCTCGGCGCAGACCTCGACGAGGCGGCGCTCGCCGCGATCGACGCTGGCGCGATGGCGGTCGAAGCGCTCGGCGACGGCGGCCTCCCGGAAGTCGACGATCGCGCCTTCGGCGTCGTAGGCGAGCAGGACGCCGGCCTCCTCGAACGACTCCCGCACCGCGGCCACCCAGTAGGCGAGGCCGCCGGTGGCGGGATCCAGCCCGAGGGCGGTGCTGGCGTCGTCATCCGTGCGGCCCTCGCAGATCGGCTCGAGGTCGGCATGGCGGTCGGCGGGGTCGACGGCGCCACCGGGGAAGACGTAGGCGCCGCCGACGAAGTCCGAGTCGAGGTTCCGCCGGAGCATGAACACCTCGAGCCGGGCGTCGGCGTCGTCGCGCACGAGCATCACCGTGGCTGCGTCGCGGACCTCGATCGGCGCGGCGTCGGTCATACGTCGATCGAACCGGAGCGCCCGCCGGGGCGGCGGCGGGCGGTGGGGCCGAGGGCAGCCCCGAGCGCCATCCCCTGCAGCCGGCTCACCAGGGCGGGGCGGACGACGGCTCGCACCGGCGGGAGGAGCAATGCCATGCCTGCGAGGTCGGACACGAAGCCGGGGGTGAGCATGAGCGCGCCGCCCAGCACGATCAGGAAGCCGTCCGCCACCTCCCGGCTCGGCACCCTCCCGTCCCGCACCTGCCGCCGCGCCCGCCGTATCACGCCCAGACCCTCCCGCTTCATGAGCCACGCACCGATGACGCTCATGAGGATGAGGAGGGCGAGCGTCGGGATGGTCCCGACGGCCTGGCCGACCTGGACGATCACGGCCAGCTCGACGATCGGTACCACCAGGAAGAGCAGGAGGAGCACGCCCGGCATGGGTCGAGCGTACCGGCGCCGCCCTCCAGGGTCCGGGCTGCGCGACTCCCGCCACGGACCGGGGCGCCGCGCGCTCATCATCGCCGTTGCCGATGTCGACCGTGACCGCCCGCCGCCGGGCCACCCCCCCGCTGATCAGAGCTCGACGATGGCCCGACCCCGGATGCGGCCGGCCTGGAGCGCATCGGTCGCCTCGTTGATCGCGTCCAGCGTGTAGCGCTCGGTCACGAGGGCGCCCAGGTCGAGGAGCCCCTCGCGGTGCCAGTCGAGCAGCACCGGGAAGTCGCGGTCCGGCGAGCACGAGCCGCCGATGCTGCCGACGAAGCGCTTCTCGTTGATGAGCACGTCTCGGGCGTCGAGCTCCACCGCGGTGGACGGGACGCCGACGAGGACGGCGGTCCCCCCAGGTGCCAGCCCGAATGCCCCCGACCGGGCAGCGGGCACGATCTGCTCCATCGTCGCGCGCAGGCCGATGCAGTCGAAGGTGTGGTCGGCGCCGGCGACGGGCTGACCGAGGATGTCGACGCGGTCGTTGCGCCGGGTCAGCGCTCGGATCGCCTCGACGGGGTCGACAGACGTCGCGTTGACCACCTCGGTGGCGCCGAAGGACCGGGCGAACTCGAGCTTCTCGTCGGAGAGGTCCACGGCGATGATGGGATTCGCTCCCGCCACCTTCGCAGCGGCGATGGCCGAGAGCCCCACCCCGCCGACGCCGAACACCGCCACGCTCTCACCGGCCCGCACACCAGCGGTGTTGCGCACCGCACCGGCACCCGTCATGACCGCGCACCCGACGATCGAGGCCAGGTCCATCGGCGTGCCCGGCGGCGCCTTCACGACGAAGCCCTCGTCGGCGATGGTGTGGTCGGCCCACGTGAAGACGTTCTGCGACCCGGCCACCGACCCGTCGGCCAGCGTGAGGGTCGCCGCCTGGGGGACCCGGCCTCCTGGCTCCGCCGCTCGCGGGACCCAGGTGACGAGCACCTCGTCCCCCTCGCCCACGTGGGTGACCGCCGAACCGACGGCCACCACCACACCGGTCGACTCGTGACCGAGGACGACCGGGGCGGTCCGGGGCCGGTGCATCTGGTGGAGCTGGCTGTGGCACACGCCTGTCGCCACCTGGCGCACCACCACCTGGTGTTGGCCCGGGTCGGGGAGGGTGACCTCCTGCACCTCGAGCGGACCCTCCCGGACCGGCAGGACCACGACGCGTGCGGGCGTGGTCATCAGTAGCCGACGGTCGTCCGGATCAGGCCGGCCCAGCCGGCGTCGTCCAGCGCAAAGCGCCCCTGGATCCACCCGTCGGTGTCGACGATGTTGTGAAGCGGCGGGTCGGTGGAGCGGCCGACGGAGACGATGAGGTCGCAGATGTCCTGCGGATCACCCCCGTTCTCGACCGAGGCGCCCCAGTACTCACGGGTCTTGGTCTCACCGGTGAGGTACGGCGACGACGAGTCGACCGGCTCGGCGTCCTGGTCGGAGAGGATGTTCGTCCGGTAGAAGCCGGACTCGATCAGGGCGACCTTGATGCCGTGGTCCTCCACCTCCATCGCCAGGCCCTCCGACATCGCCCGCAGCGCATGCTTCGTGACCGGGTAGAAGCCGGTGAACGGCGCCGGCACGTGGCCTGCGACCGAGGACACGTTCACGATCGTCCCCGAGCCCTGCGCCCGCATGTGGGGGAGCACCGCACGCAGCATCCGGACGGTCCCGAACAGGTTCGTCTCGAACGTCTCGCGCAGGAGGTCATCCGGCATCGTCTCGATGGCGTAGAGCCAGCCGACGCCGGCGTTGTTGACGAGCACGTCGATGCGACCCTCGGCCGAGACCACGCCCCCGACCGCTTCCTTCACCGATGCGTCATCGGTGACGTCGAGCTGGACGACCTCGACCTCGACACCTGCCGCCTCGCAGGCCTCCCGCAGCGCTCCCTGCTTCGACGGGGTGCGCATCGAGGCGTAGACCCTGTCGCCTGCCTCTGCGAACCCCACCGCGCTGCCCAGGCCGAAGCCACTGCTGCACCCGGTGATCAGCACCACGCCCATGTAGCCCCCTCGCCCCTCGCCCCTCGCCCCTCGTCGGTCGTCCCTGCGCCTCCTCAACCGACGACGCGCACCGTGCCGTTCGTGCCGTCGACCTCGACCATGGCCCCGTCGGGGATCTTCCTGGTGCCGTCGGTGACCGACACGACGCAGGGGATGCCCAGCTCGCGCGAGACGATCACGGCGTGGCTGACCTGGGCGCCGACGTCGACCACGACGGCTGCCGCAGGCACGAACAACGGCGTCCACGACGGGTCGGTGATCGCCGTGACGAGCACGTCACCCGGCTCCAGGCGCCCGCCGTCGGCCTGGTCGAGGATGACCCGGGCCCGGCCGGTGGCCACGCCTGGGCAACCGGGGATGCCGGTGAGCACCTGGCCCTCTGACACCTGCTCGACCGGGTTGGCCCCCCGTCGCTCCCACGAGGAGGTGGGCACGAGCTCACCCACGAGGATGAAGGGGGGTTCCAGGCTCGCGAGCTCCTCCATGCGAGCCCGCCGCTCCCTGATCACGTCCCGGAACGCTGCCGGGTCGGCCAGGAAGTCGTCGAACTCCTGGTCGAGCACGAGACCGAAGTCCTCGACCTGCTCGACCTGCTCGCCGGCCACGAGTCGCCGACCCAGCTCGTGCATGGCCACCCGGCACTCGTTGATGAGCTTGACGATCGTTGTCTTGGAGCGCTCCCGCGCCGCCAGGAACACCGATGCTGCCCGCACCCCGGCCTGGAACTGGCCCTTCACCTCGGGGTTGCCAGCCAGCTGTTCGGTGATCGACGCGGTGAGCGCCTCGCGGTCGTCGACCCGGTCCTCGTTGCTCATCGTCGGGGCCGAGGACGCGGGCGACACCCGCATCCGGTCGATGGCGGTGAGGGCGAGGTCGGGGTGGGTCTCCCACGTGGGGCTGCGCATCTCCCACTCGTTGGGCCCCCGCGAGCCGAAGGCGTGGATGAAGTCGTCGAAGGCGGCGAGGAACTTCGTGGCGTCGTCCCCTCCGTCGGCCCTGAGGCGGTCCAGGAGACCGTCCACACCCGCCCCGAAGGCAGCGGTCAGGTCCGGTGAACCCGAGGCCATCCGCCCGAGGTCCCACATCGCCCAGGACGGCGCGGCGGAGTCGACATCACCGATCCCGGCCACGAGCCGCATCGCCATGGTGGGGTCGCCCAGCTCTCCCGCGACGGTGCCCACGATGCCGGCGCCGACGATGGCGCAGTAGCTGTTGAACAGGTGCTGGGCGAACAGCGGCCGGAAGTGCGTGTGCATGAGCGCGCGCGCCCGTGCCAGCAGCTCGGTGTCAGACAGCGAGCCGAGGTCGGGCCGAGCGTCGCGGAGCTCGTCGATCGTGCGCTGGTGCCGGCGCGAGTCGGGCACGTCCTCGGCGCTCACGATCCACCCGAGCGTCTGCTCGATGCGAGCCGTCTTCGCCGGGTCCTCGTCCCCCTCTCGTGCCTCGTAGGGGGGGATGCCGGCCTGCTCGCCGAACAGGGAGTAGTCGATCATCTCCGGCGTCATGCCCGGGGTGCGCGCTCCGAGCAGCCTCGAGAGTGACACGTTGAGGTAGCAGTAGCCCCCGAAGCAGGCGAGCACCTCGTTGCCGTCCGGCTTGAGCTCTTCGTGGTCGATGGCGCCGAACCGGGCGAACGCATCACGCCACCCGAGCTCGGGTCCGGTGAAGCCGATGAGGCTCCACGTGAACGGCGCCACCGGGTCCGGGAAGACCTCTCCCACGTTGCCCCGAGTGAAGATCGGGTAGCGCTCGCTCATGTCGTCGTCGACGACCCAGTCCTTCTCCATCTGACCCCCCAGAAACCGATGTCTCGTGACGGCGCGTCGCGCCATCGCTGCACTACCCCAGGTGCGATCCGGCACCGCTGCTGCCTGCGCCGTCCGCCTGGGCAGACGGCCCCCCTACACCGAGGCCCTCGCCTCGCGCTCCGCAGCACCCATCGCTGCGATGTCGTCGATCTCCCCGGTGCTGAACCCGGCCAGCTCCCGAAAGCGCCTCGCCAGCCTGAGGGGGGCGTCGCCGTCGCCCCGGGTGCCCTTGAAGTTGAAGAGCCCGTCGACCGTCCGCTGGAACTCGAGCGCCGCGCTCCGGCGCTCGGGATCCTCTGCGGTCAGCGCCCGCAGCCAGGTCGAGCCCATCTTCACGTGGGTCACCTCGTCGGCCAGCATCCAGTCCTCGGCGAACGTGAGGACCGGGTCCGCCACAGCGCTCCCGAAGTCCCGCATGTTGGTGAAGACGTCGATGGCCAGGCCCTCCAAAGCACGGTTGACGCCTGCCAACCGGAACACGGGGTCCTCGTGGCAGGCCGCCTCGAACAGCGTGATGCTCTCGAAGTACTCGCCGAGCTCGAATCCCATGTGCTCGCTCAGCCGAACGCTGATCTCACAGTGCCGCGCCTCGTCCCAGCACTGGCGAGCCATGTCCAGCTTGAGCGCGAAGGGCACCTCTTCGGGGGCTGCGTAGTCGAACGCCGTACGACCGGCGCCCTCGAGCGCCTGGATCTCTCCGACGAAGATGCCGTGCATGAGCGACCGGGCCCGGTCGGCCACGTCCTCCACACGAGGGTCGATCCGGCGCTCCTCACCGGTGGCGCGCGGGTCGCTGAAGCGCTCGACGGTGGTGATCCGGAAGAACCGGTCGTCCCGGGCGAGCTCCCCTGGCGCGATGTGCGTTCGCATGACGATCTCCCCACGGGTGACGGACGTCACACCGTAGTCAACCCGGTTCAGCCGTGCAGGCGCACCGCCTCACCCAGGCGGTCCGACTGTCCTCGTCGAGCCCCTTCACCTCCGCCACCAGCTCGCTCCCGGGTCCCCCCGCTCGGCGCTCAAGGCTCGGCCGTGACGGACAGCCCGTGCGGGGCGAGGCAGATGGGGAGCACGGCGTGGGGCCCCTCCACCGCACGGACCGCCGCCACCAGCCTCACCGTCGCTGCCGGCTCGGACCCGGCGAGCAGGGTGAGGGAGCCGCCGTCACCGCCTGCGCCGTTCGGCTTCCACCCGGTGGCCCCGGCAGCTCGTGCGGCGCCGATCAGGACCTCCGCCTCCCGGCTCACGAGCGACGGGTGCAGCGACCTGGCGGCGTCGGTCGCCGTGACCATGGCGGTGCCGAGGCCGTCGAGGTCACCCGCCTCGAGCGAGGCGGCTGCCGACCGTGCTGCTGACCGCAACACGTCCAGCTCACGGCCTCGGCCACCTCTGGCCCCGAGGCGAGCGACGACCTCCTCGTGGATGGCCGAGGAGCGGTGGGGGTGGCCGAGGTACACGAGCACCAGCCGGCGCTCGAGTGCCTGCGCCGTCGGGCGGGATACTGCGACGGGGTGCACCGACGCCTCGGGGTAGCGGACCTCGAACAGGTTGATCCCCCCGAACGCGGCCGCCAGCTGGTCCTGCACCCCGCTCTGCTGGCCGAGGCCCTGGGTCTCGACCCGGTGCGCGAGCTCGGCCAGGCCGTGGGGACCCGCGACACCAGGCGTGAGGCGGTCACAGGCACCGAGCAGGGCCACCACCACGGCAGCGGAGGTGCCCGTGCCCGAACCAGGCGGGACGCCCGCACGGAGCTGGACCACGACCGCCACGTCTTCTGGCAGGCCCGCCAGCACCAGGGCCGCCTCCAGGAGGGGCTGGCGGCCGGGCGGCGCTGCGAGGTCGAAGGCGTAGCGCTCGCCGAGGTCGGGTGCCAGGAGGACCACCTGCTGGCCCCCAGGCCCGGGTCGGGCAGAGACCACCACCTCAACCATGGGCGCCACGGCGATGGAGAGCACCGCGCCGGTCCTGGCGAACCACGTGTCCGTCCAGCCGCCGACGTCGCAGACCCGCACCGGTGCGACCGCCCGGACCCGAACGCCAGGAGCACCACCAGCCACGGCCACGCCCGACCTTCGCACGCAGGCGGGCAGGATGGGACGGTGACCGCAGCGCCGGGGCCGAAGCGGCCGCCTTCGGTCGACGCCCTGGCCCGGTCGCTGGCCGGCACCGGTCTCCCCCACCCGCTCCTCGTCGATGCAGCTCGCGCCGCCGTCGCGGCCGGTGATCCAGGTTCGGCCGCATCCCTGGCGGCAGCCATGGGTCGCGCGCTGCTGCAGCCGGTGGTGAACGCCACCGGCGTCCTGCTCCATACGAACCTCGGCCGGGCGCCCCTCGGGCCGGCGCCGCCAGCCGCCGGTTACTCGAACCTGGAGCTGGACCTGGGCACCGGCGGTCGGGGCTCTCGGCAGGACCGAACCGCGACGTTGCTGGCGCGAGCGGCAGGCGCTGAGGCCGCCATCGTCGTGAACAACTGCGCCGCAGCCGTGGTCCTCGTGCTCGCAGCCCTCGCCTCGGACCGTGGCGTGGCCGTGAGCCGTGGGGAGCTGATCGAGATCGGCGGTGGGTTCAGGATCCCCGAGGTCCTCGAGCAGTCGGGCGCCGACCTGGTGGAGGTGGGGACCACGAACCGGACCCGTCTCGCCGACTACCGGCGTGCCGTCGACGGAGGAGGCTGGACCGCGGCGCCGGGCGTCGCCGTCGTCCTCAAGGTCCACACCTCGAACTACCGGATCACCGGCTTCACCGAGGAGGTCGGCGTGAGCGAGCTCGCGAGCCTGGGCGTGCCCCTCCTCGTCGACATCGGATCGGGGCTGCTCGACGCCTCCTGCCCGTGGCTGCCCGGGGGCCCCCCTTCGTGGCTCGACGGTGAGCCCGCCGCCCGCCAGACCCTCGCTGCCGGTGCCGACCTCGTCACCTTCTCGGCTGACAAGCTGCTCGGCGGGCCTCAAGCCGGCGTGATCGCCGGGTCGCGCCAGCTCGTCGAGCGGTGCGCCAGCCACCCGCTGGCCCGGGCCCTCCGCCCCGGCGGCCTGGTGCTCGGCGCGCTGCAGGAGACGGCGCTCGCCCACCTCCGCCGTGACGGCGCTGCGATCCCGTTCTGGCGCATGGCCACGACCCCGGTGGCGCAGCTGCAGAGGAGGGCGCAAGCCCTTGGCGTGGGCGACCCCGTCGACTGCTCCTCGGTGCCGGGCGGGGGGACCCTGCCAGGCGTCGAGATCCCGTCTGCCGGCGTCGCATTCCCCGGCGACCACGCCGCCACCCTCCGGTCTGCCGCCCCACCCGTGATCGCCCGGGTCGCGGACGGCCGCACCATCTGCGACCTGCGGACGGTGGAACCCGGCCAGGACGAGCACCTCGCAACGGCCCTCCGGGCGCTGCCTGGTCCAGCTGCGGCGGATGAGCGAGCTGACGCCGGATGACCAGGTCGGTGATCGGCGCGGACGTGGCAATCCGCCTGGCTCATGATGGAGCCGTCACCCACGACGAGCACGAGATGCCCGCTCCGACGCTCCCCTCCGCACAGCCCCCAGGGCGACGGCCGCAACTCAGGGTGGTGGTCGGGTCCGGTGGACGGCTGCCGGTGGCCCGGGTGTGACCGGCCCCCCACCTGGCGCGAAGGGGCGACACATGCACCATTGGGACCACGGCGGCTCCACCAACACCGACAACTCGTCCACCGCTGGCGCACAAGGGTTCCCCGTGGCTGGGGTGGCCCCTGCTTCGACGACGACGGGCCCGTGCGGCCGGTCCACCCGGGGGGCTTCGAGTTCGACGAGGGTCTGCGGTTCGTCGTGAGCGGTGACGCTGGCGGCGTGAGGAGCGCCGACGGCTCATCGCTGATCGCTCACGGCTCCCGACCTCGACGGGAGGGGCCGGCCCTAGCCTCCGGAGGTGCACGTCGTCGCCACCGCCGGGCACGTCGACCACGGGAAGTCGACCCTCGTGCGTGCCTTGACCGGCATCGACCCTGACCGCCTTGCAGAGGAGCAGCAGCGCGGCCTCACCATCGACCTCGGCTTCGCGTGGGCGACCCTGCCGTCCGGTCGCGGCCTCGCCTTCGTCGACGTGCCCGGCCACGTCAGGTTCCTCGGCAACATGCTGGCGGGCGTCGGGGCGGTCGACGCCTGCGTGTTCGTCGTCGCTGCCACCGAGGGCTGGAAGCCGCAGTCGGAGGAGCACCTCCGCATCCTCGAGCTCCTCGGCACCCGCCACGGACTCGTCGCCCTCACGAAGGTCGGCATCGTCGACGAGGACCACGCCGAGCTCGCCGCCATGGACGTCGCCGACCGCGTGGCGGGCACGTTCCTCGAAAGGGCGGAGGTCGTCGCCGTCGACGCACCGGCCGGCACGGGGATGACGGAGCTCCGGGCGGCGCTCGACCGGCTCCTGGCGGCCACGCCGACCGCCGCCGACCGGAACCGCCCCCGGCTGTGGGTCGATCGGTCGTTCGCGGCCAAGGGGTCGGGCACCGTCGTCACCGGGACGCTGACGGGGGGATCGTTGCGGGTCGACGACGAGCTCCAGGTGTCGCCGCCGGGCACTCCCGTCCGGGTTCGGGCGCTCCAGAGCCACCAGGCGACGGTCGAGCTGATCGAGCCCGGCCGCCGGGTGGCGGTGAACCTCGTCGGCGTCACGCACGTCCACGTCCGTCGTGGACAGGCCCTCGTCCGCCCCCGCCAGTGGCACACCACCCGGGTGGTCGACGCCAACCTCACCGTGCTCGCCGCCCTCGACCACGACGTGTCCAGACGGGGTGCCTACGTCGTCCACCTCGGGTCGGGCGAGCACCCTGTCCGCCTTCGCGTGCTCGGCCCTGCCGCCATCGAGCCGGGTGAGACCGGTTCGGTCCGGCTGCACCTCCCCGTCGAGCTGCCGCTCGTGGCCGGCGACCGCTACGTGCTCCGGGAGTCGGGTCGCGGCGAGACGGTGGGGGGCGGGGAGGTGCTCGATGTGGCGCCGGTGCTGCCCGCTTCGAGCGCCCGCCCCGACCGCTCCATCGAGCGGCTCGTGGCCGAGCGCGGCTGGGTCGAGGTGGCCGACCTCGAGCGCCTGACCGGCGTGCGCCTCCTCCCGGTGATCGGCACCTCGGTCGTCGATCCCGCCGCCCTCGCCACCATGGTCGCCGAGCTCGACAAGGCCGTGACGGCTGCCGGCCCCCTCGGGCTCGACGTCGCCTCGCTCGACGACCGCCGGCGGTCCGTCCTCGCAGCCGGGGGTGGCGCCACGGCACCGCCCCTGGCCGACCTGGCCGACGTCGTCGTGGCGGCGGGACGAGCGACCCGGCGGGCCGCGCCCGACCCGCTGGCTGAGCACCCGTGGCTGGCGGCGCTCGAGGCGTCCCCCTTCGCACCGCCGCCGCCCGACGGCGTGGACCGGGAAGAGGTCCACGAGCTCGTCCGGCGGGGCCTGGTCGTCTCCGCTGACGCGACGTGGTTCGCCGCCAGCGCCATCGCCTCGGCCGCCACGGCGGTGGCCACGATGCTCGAGTCGAGGCCGGAGGGCGTGACCGTGGCCGAGGTGCGAGACGCGCTCGGCACCTCCCGCAAGTTCCTCCTCCCGCTCCTCGGGGTCCTCGACGGCACCGGCGTCACCCGTCGGCGGGGCGACCTCCGCATCGGCGGCCCCCGTCTGCCCGCCGTCTGAGCGACCGTGCTAGAGGATGAGGGGCCGGCGCTCGACCTCGTTGAGACCGCCCCAGATGCCGTGGGGCTCCCTGATCTTCACTGCGTAGTCGAGGCACGGCTGGCGCACGGCGCACTGGCCGCAGATCGTCTTGGCCCGCACCTCACGCTCGAGCTTCTCATCCTTGCGCTCGAAGGTGGTGGGCGGGAAGAACACCGCCGCCTGCGGGCCCCTGCACGCAGCCTTCAGCTGCCACAGGTCCTCGGTCCGCATGTCGTCTGCCCGCATGGCGCTCATCGGACCACCCAACCCCCCGTGCTCACGTCCGGCCGACGGCCGACCCGTCACTGCGCGGCGACCATAACGGCGCGGAACAACCCTCACAAGGGGTCAACTGGCGCGAGCACCCGGACGGCCTGAGGGACGAACCTCCTGCTCAGAGCGTCATTGGGGGTTGCGCCGCTCCCGGTGGTCCCGGGCGCCGCCGACCTCCGGCTCGACCTCGAGGCGGGTGCCGTCGATGGCCACGACCCGCACCACGTCGCCGGCTGTGATGGGGGTCGAGCGGTTGGCGAAGGCGGGCCAGAGCGCCTCACGGACCCGCACCACGCCGTCGGGACTCACGTCGGCGACCGCCTCCCCGAGCTCTCCGACCATCGAGGACCGCCCGATGGTCGGCGTGGAGAACCGGCTCCGGATCGTCGCCGGCAGCCCCGCCAGCATCATCAGGACCATGGCGACCACGCCGGTGACGAGGGGCAGCCACCCGAGCGAGACGGGGTCGTCGAAGAGCAGGAGCGAGCCGACTGCGTAGGCGAGCACGCCGACGCCGGTCCAGATGCGGGGCGCGCCGGTCTGCACGTCGATGGCGAAGCCGAACGTGCCGACGAGGAGCAACGCCAGCCCGACCAGGTTCGTCGGCAGCACCGTCAGCCCGTACGCAGCGAGGACGAGCGAACCTGCGCCGACGAGGCCGGCGATGCCGACCCCTGCGGTGAACAGCTCGAAGACCAGCAGTGCGAGGCCGATCGTGAGGAGGAGGTAGGCCACGGGGGGGCTGGCCACCGTGTGCATGAGCTGTGAGAGCAGCGGCAGCTTGGCCAGGCGTGCCTGGACGTCGAGGGTGGCGACCGGCGGGCCCTCGTCCTGCTCGGCGAAGCTGGCGGTGGCGAGCACGCGGCCGCCGACCTCCTGGCCGTCGAGGGCGGCGATGAAGCTGCCGAGGATGGCCGACTCCTCGGCGTTGAGGTCGACGAGGCCGAGCTCGAGGGCCTCATCGGGTCCCACCGTGCCGGCGCGCACCTCCGACGGGTACTCCCGGCACGGCAGGTCGGGCAGGCAGATCGGGGGCTCCACCCGGTCGAGGCGCCCGACCTCCGCCCCGGGGGCCAGGCCTGCGAGGGGAGCGTCGAGCACGAGCCGGGCGGCCCCTCCGAGCGCCTGGGCGCCCGAGTCACCGACCCAGACCGCCACCGGCACCTGGGCGTGGCTGAGCCGGAACGACAAGGCGTCGAGCTCGGCCTGGTCGAGGAGCGAACCGGGGCTGTCGAGCTGGATCACGAGCACCTCGGCACCCGACGACTCGGCATCGTCCACGGCGCCCTGGAGGAAGTCGGCCACGACTGGGTCCACGTAGCCGGCGACCTGCACGACGTCCACGAAGGCCGCCGCCCCGCCCTCCTGGGCCGACGCCGAGGAGGCGACGAGGGCCCCGAGGATGCCGAAGAGCGCGCACACCATGGGTAACCTGCGCAACGGCCCCCTCCAGAGAGGAACCTGTGGATCCGGCCTCGTTCCTGCACGCATCCCGAGTGGTCATCGTGGCCGGGAAGGGAGGCGTCGGCAAAACCACCGTGAGCGCGACGCTCGCCCGCATGGCGGCCCGGGAGGGGTTGTCGACGCTGCTCCTCGAGGTCGAGGGCAAGAGCGGGATCGCCGGGCTCTTCGGCAAGGCCGCGCTCGCCTACGACGAGTCGGTGCTCGTCCCCGCTTCGGCGGGGGGGGTCGCAGAGGTGCGTGGTCGCACCCTCACGCCCGACGACGCCCTCCTCGAGTACCTCGAGGACCACGGCCTGAGGCGGGTCTCCAAGCGCCTCGTCGCCACCGGGGCGATGGACGTGGTGGCCACCGCGGCGCCCGGGATCAAGGACATCCTCCTGCTCGGCAAGGTGAAGCAGCTGGAGCGGGCAGGCGAGTCCGGGCGGGACGCCCCCGACGGCACCGCGCCGGCCGACCTCATCGTGCTCGACGCGCCGGCCGCAGGCCACGCCATCACCTTCCTGCTGTCGGCTCGCGGGCTCCTCGACGCGGTGCGGGTCGGGCCCGTGAGCACCCAGGCCCGGGAGGTCCTCGAGCTGCTCACCGACCCCGCCCGATGCCAGGTCGTGCTCGTCACGCTGCCCGAGGAGACCCCGGTCAACGAGCTCGTGGAGACGGCGTTCCACCTCGAGGACCGGGTCGGCGTCAGCCTCGGGCCGATCGTGGTCAACGGCGTCTACCCGGTGCTCGACGCCCTCGACGCCGACCCGGTCGCCGCCGCCGCCGCGGCTGGCACCTCGCTGCGCACCGGTGAGGCGGAGGCGCTCACCGCAGCGGCGGGCTTCCGCAGGGCCCGCCAAGTGCTGCAGGCGGAGCAGCTCGCACGCCTCGCAGAGCTCCTCCCGCTCCCCCAGCTGCACCTCCCCTTCCTGTTCGAGGCCGATCTCGGTCCCTCCCACGTCGACGTGCTGGCGGACGCGCTGCGCGACGCCGTGCTCAACGCCCCCCAGGGCTCGAGGAGGGGAGGGTGAGCGAGCGCAGACCTGCGCACCCCTCCTTGCGCGAGCTCGTCGCCGAGCAGGACGTGATCGTGTGCTCGGGCTCGGGCGGGGTCGGCAAGACGACGACCGCCGCCGTCATCGCCCTCGAGGGCGCCCGCCAGGGCCGCAGGGCGGTGGTGGTCACCATCGATCCGGCCAAGCGGCTCGCCGACACGCTCGGCCTCGCCAGCCTCTCGAACACCGCAGCCAGGATCGAGGGCGACTGGCCAGGCGAGCTGTGGGCTCTCATGCTCGACACCAAGTCGACCTTCGACGACCTGGTCGGCACCTACGCAGGCGATCCGGACCAGGCCCGCCGCATCCTCGAGAACCGCTTCTACCGCAACATCTCCGGAGCCCTCTCCGGCACCCAGGAGTACATGGCAGGCGAGAAGCTCTACGAGCTCCACGAGCTCGGGGCGGCGACCCCTGAGGGGACGAGGACCCGCTTCGACCTCGTCGTGGTGGACACGCCGCCGACCCGAAACGCCCTCGACTTCCTCGACGCCTCCCGGCGGCTCACGAGCTTCCTCGACCACCGCCTCTACCGGATGCTGATGGCACCCACGAGGGCCTACCTCAAGGCGGTCAACGTCGCCGCCCAGGCCTTCGTCCGCACCGTCAGCCGGGTGGTGGGCGGGGAGGTCCTCGACGACGCCCTCGCCTTCTTCACCGCCTTCGAGGGGATGGAGGAGGGCTTCCGCGACCGGGCCACCAGCGTGCGGGCGCTGCTCGGCGCTCCCGGCACGTCCTTCGTGCTCGTCGCCTCCCCCCGCCGCGACACCGTGGAGGAGGCCACGTTCTTCGCCGACAAGCTCGTCGCCAACGGCCTGTCGGTTGCCGGGCTGGTCGTCAACCGGATGCACCCGACCTTCGGCCCGGCCACCTCGGGCGCCGACCGGGCGAGGGCGGCCACGCTGGCCGGGACCACCCTCGGCACGCTCTACGCCAACCTGGCCGACATCCGTGACATGGCCGAGGGCGAGGAGCGCCACCTGGAGGGACTGGCACAGACGGTGGCCCCCGCCCCGGTGGTCCGGGTGCCGTTCCTGGCCGAGGACGTGCACGACCTCAGGACCCTCGACGTCGTGGCCGGGCACCTGTTCCGCCCCACCCGCTGAGGCTCCGAGGGCGGCGTGCGAGTCGGTCAGCCGGTGGCGTCGCTGTCGGCGAGCGCCTGGACGGCGCCGTCCACGGACTCCGAGACGGTGGCGACCCGATCGAAGCCCGTCGTGTGGAGCAACCTGGCGACGGCGGGACGGGCGCCGTAGACGGCCACGTCGCCACCCACCTCACGAGCGCGACGGACGCCACCGATCAGGGCGCCGAGGCCGGCCGAGTCGAGGAAGGGGACACCCGAGAGGTCGATGAGGAGCTGGGTCGGCCCGCCGATCTCGCTGAGCGCCTCGCGGAACTGGGCCACCGTGAAGGCATCGAGCTCGCCCACCGGCCGGCAGACGGTGTGGCCGTCGCTGTTCTCCACGTTGATCTCGAGCACCGGGACCTCCAGGGGGGCGGAAACGCCGGTCGAGCGTACCGGGTGCCGGACCGGGGACGTCGAGGCCGGCTGGTCGCCGATGGCAGCCGGGTACGATCCAGCCGTGCCCGACGTGCTCATCGCCAGCGACTCCCCCGCCGTGGTCGACGACGTCGAGAGCGCGCTCGGCGGCCCCGACACCGTGGTGCGGGTGGTGGGTGCAGGCATCGACGTCCTGCCCGCCGCCTTGCAGCGACTGCCCGACCTCGTCGTCCTCGACCAGCAGATCGGCAACATGGGGGCCATCGCCTCCTGCCTGGACCTGCGCCTCGAGGAGAGCGCCGACCGGATCGACCACGTCCAGGTGCTCATCCTGCTCGACCGTCGAGCCGACGTCTTCCTCGCCCGGCGCTCCGGCGCGGAGGGATGGGTCATGAAGCCGCTCGACCCGATCCGGCTGCGCAAGGCGGCGAAGGCGCTGCTCGCCGGGAACACCTACCACGACGAGACCGGCCGCCCCCGCCAGGTCTCGCCTGCCGCCGTCGGCACCCCCGGGGACGCGGGGTAGGCTCGCTCTCTGCCGTCCGGGTCCGCCCGGACGGTCATCGGGCTGTGGCGCAGTTTGGCAGCGCGCTGCGTTCGGGACGCAGAGGTCCCGGGTTCAAATCCCGGCAGCCCGACCACGAAGTCCCTGGTCAGAGGTGGTTTTCGTTCTCCACAGGGGAGCCCGGACCACGGACAGACCACACTCAGACCACACCCGTGGCCTGGTTGTGGTTCATGTCGGGCGGTGACGTGCGGTGCTAGGAGACTGCTGAGCAAACAGTCGTCACGGGGCTCGACTCGCGATCTGGGCGGAGATCGAAAAGAATGGGCGGATGCAGGGTTCGTCTCGCCCGGATCGTGAGCTGCTCGACGCCGCGGCG